>Ga0209012_1000107_pt1 | contig 138706 bp, 129 predicted proteins | sample RS3BMetagenome_FD_184735 | JGI IMG/M metagenome (GOLD analysis project Ga0209012, IMG submission 184735) | Ferric oxide microbial mat and aquatic microbial communities from Rainbow Spring, Yellowstone National Park, USA - RS3B (SPAdes) (version 3) ... | reverse complement strand
CCTGAAGTTGGTGTTATTGGTAGGGTATTTCTGCGTGTTCATACCCAGCATATTCAAGTTGGGGTAGAGCCCAAGGTTATCGAATATGTCGTTGAAGGAATAGTATTTTTTGTATTGGTAGCTGGAGTACATTTGACCTAAGAAGGAGTTGCCGACATATGATAATTGAGCATGGTTGGTTGCGAACTCTTCTATTCTGTCAATCTGTTCGAGTCCGTAGTTGATTATTATCACTGGGATGTGTGGTGGCTCCGCAACCGTAGGGATACCTGTTGCATTCAGTCCCCAATACGTTGGGTTCTTTTCTAGCACGATGTCTGAGAAAGCTGGGCCTATGGATTTAGTTACGTAAGGACCGGTTCCCGGTCCACTGTTTACATTGAAGTAGTTGTTCTGAGTGTCCGCCTGCACTCCTCCGTGGGCGTCCACGTAAGCGGGGTCAACAATTGCGCCCCACCACACCGCTAGTTCTTGGATGAAAAACCTGTAGTGATTTAGCAAATGCACTTCGAAAATCATGGGTGATGGTACCACGAAAGCTTGGTTGGGATAAGCCATAACTTTCTGTATAGTGACGTTGTTGGGGTCGAAGTTGCTGAGAATGTTGTTGAGCGCGAGTTTTGCAACGGTAGAGTTAGTGGTAGCGGGTAGACCTGTGGCTTGTTGGATAGCCGCTCGTATGCCCCACGGCAAAGATAATCCTGTAGCGGAAAGGGTGCTCAGGTTTATAACAAGGTTACCAAAGTTTCCGTCTTCATAGCCAATGTATAGCATCCTAGTCAGACTGAACCAAACATCGGCGGCGGTGAGTCTGTCACCAGTGGAAAAAGCGACGCCTGGTCTAATTGAAAATATATAGGTTTGATAGTTGTTTTCGACTGTGTAGTTCGAAGCCAAAACTGGGACCACTTCAGTCTCGCTGCTGCCATTGAATTCAACGAGCTCTTGAAACACTGCGTTGAAGAATGGTACATCGGTTAGATATATTCCAACTGCGGGGTCAAGCGAGTCTGGAGGACCCGTGTTTGAGTCGTCAACAAAGACGCTGGAATTCTGGGGTGTCAGCTGAAATCCGCTTGGCGTGGTTGTTGCTGATGAGGTTGTTGGTGCAGTCGTTGTTAAGGGTGTAGATGGAGTGGTGGAGACTATTTGATTTGAAGAAGTTTGCGTCGATGTTGTAGTCGAGGGAGCAACGGAACGTCTTGTGACAATGAAAACGCCAGCCACTACAATGATGACGATAATGACAATTACTCCAAGATGGTGGGAGTGCTAAGACCCCGTTTACGTAAAGTTAACACGCAATTTACTTACTTAAAGCTTTATTAAAGTCTTTCTGGCCCAAGGCCGAAGACTCGCTTGAGAACAACCGCATTCGTACTCGTTTTAAGGAGATCACTTTCAACTATGATCAAAGGTTTCATGAAGGCTCTACGGCTCCCTGTGAACACTTTTCCAAGCCGAGTTGAAGGGACTGTTTCAGGTCTTTTGCAGCTGCCGTAAAAAGACATATGCGCGCGTCGATTGCTTATGACTTCGCACTTGTGGTCCTCGAGGCTAGTGTCGTCAGGGAGCAGGAGTTCGTCTACGGTCCGAGGAACTGTTCGTCTTCTCACAAGGCGCAATACGTTTTCACCACTATGAATGAGTTCATATCTTATATCGTGTCAGTGTTCGTGGCTGCCCGCGCGGCGTCATTGATCCATGCTTCTACTTCTTTCGTTGTTTAAGCGGTCTCTGGATTACCTTGAAAGCGAATATATCTGGGCGGCTCATGGTCTCCTTTGAGTCTTGGAGATGGTAGAATTGGAGGTTAAGAAAGCAGCGGTTATCGGCGCGGGAACAATGGGTCACGGCATCGCTGAGCTTTTTGCGATAAATGGTTTCAGCGTGAATTTAATGGACGAATACCCCGAGGCGTTGCGTAAAGCGTTGGAAAGCATTTCAACGAGTCTTAGTAAGTTAGTCAATAAGAATCGGCTGAGCGCTTCTGAGGCACAAGCTATACTCGAATCACGGATACAAACGTTTTTGTCTATAAAAGAGGCTGTTGTGGATGCGGATATCGTTGTTGAAGCTGTGCCTGAGTCGTTGGAGCTCAAAAGACAGGTCTTCGAGAAACTCGACAGTTTCGCCTCCAAAGCGGTTGTGTTGGCTACGAATACTTCGAATATCAGGGTTTCAGAAATAGCGGAGTCAGTCTCCAAACCTGAACGCGTCGTGGGCATGCACTTCTTTAACCCGCCGGTTATTATGAAACTCATTGAAATCGTAAAGACAGAAAAAACGGGTCAAGAGGCTCTCGAAACTTCCTGTAGAGTGGCCGAAAGACTCGGAAAGATTCCTGTAAAGGTTTTGAAGGACACTCCGGGATTTATTGTCAACAGGGTGCAGGCACCCGAAACCCTGTTGCTGTGCCTTATTCAAGATGAAGGGGTTGCCTCGCCAGAGGAAGTGGACGCACTCTTCTACTCTCAGGGTTTACCCATGGGTGCATATGAACTGATGGATTATGTGGGTTTGGATGTGGTGTGCGCCAGCCTAGACTACTTGGGTCGCACGCTGCATCCCGACTACCTGAAATGTTCGTCGATACGTGTAAAATGCTCAGAGAAGAAGCTGGGTTCAAAGACGGGAGCAGGCTTCTATGATTGGTCAAAGGGGAGGCCCAGAATCGACTCTTCGAAAGCAACGTCGAAGGTTACTCTGCTGGACTTCCTTTCGCTAGAAATAAACGAGGCTGTCAGACTGATTGAAGAGGGTGTTGTGGAAAAAGCGGAAGACATAGACACAGCGATGATAAACGGAACAAACAGACCGTTTGGTCCAATAGCCGTTGCACGAAGCCTTAACGAAGACGATGTTAGGGTCAGACTCGAACAACTCTCACACAGATACAATGCAGCCGTGTTCGAGCCATCAAAGACCATTCAAGAAGGAAAATTAATGGAAATACTCAAAGCGGATAGTCGGCCTTCAAAGCCGAGGGCCAGTCGGTCAACCGTAGCTGCTTCAGATTCCAAAGTCGACATGTCTAGCTCAGCGGTTCGAAACTCGTGGGAAACACTTATGGTTGAGAGGGTCACGTCAAAGGTTGCGCGGATAACGCTTAACAGGCCCAAGCACAACGCAGTGAATCAGAAGATGCTCGACGAACTAAGCAGCATCGTCGACGACCTATGGTGGGACACACATATCAGCGTTATATTGGTTGGGGGCAACGGCGATACGTTTTCCTCTGGCGCCGATTTAACGGGTTCTTATTACTCCACTTCTCTACAATTCATTGAGTTCGCTAGAAAGGGTCAAAGAACGTTCAGAAAACTCACGGAGATTCCAAAACTTACAATAGCGGCCTTAAAGGGATACGCTTTGGGTGGAGGATTGGAGCTTGCGTTGGCGTGTGACCTAAGAGTCTCAACTGAAGACGCAACGCTTGGTTTCCCAGAGGTGACCTTGGGTCTAGTTCCGGGGTGGGGCGGCACTCAGAGGCTGGCTAAGCTCGTGGGAATAAGCAGGGCCAATTACTTGGTCTTGACCGCGGAAAGGTTGACAGGTAAGCAAGCGTATGAATGGGGTATTGTGAACACTCTTTTTCCAAAAGAAGAGTTTGACAGACTCGTCGTAGAATACGCCGACAAATTGACCAACACTGTGGCGCCGATATCTCTGGCTCTCGCCAAGAGACTTGTGAACAAAGCTTCTGAAGGAGCCAGCGACATAGGCTTAGAAGCTGAAGCCGAGGCTATGGGTATACTTTTTTCTACAAACGACCTGAAAGAGGGAGTGCAGGCTTTTATGCAGAAAAGGAAACCCGAATTCAAAGGTACCTGAAAAGTTGTTAAAACACTTAGTGTGCAATCATCCTACACTTTTAAAGGGTTGACGTACTCGGTCTTTGCGGATTTGAGTTTGCGAGTTGGGTGAATGACTGCAAAAAACATTAAAGGTGGCTTTACTAGGGCTGGATGTGAAAATTCTTTCTTGGAATGTAAACGGTTTGAGGAGCGCTTTGAACAAGGGTCTAAAAGAGATTGTAGCTTCTAGGCTGTACGACGCTGTTCTTCTCCAAGAGGTTAAGGTCGACTTTCTGCCACTTGAGCTTAACGATTTGGGCTATCATACTTATCTCAACCCAGCTAGGAAAAAGGGTTACAGCGGTGTTCTGTCAATGGTTAAGCAGAACCCCATCGCTGTTCAAACCGGTTTGGGGGATCCAAGATTTGATTCGGAGGGTCGAATACTCACGCTTGAGTTGTCAAGCGTGTTTCTGGTGAACGCTTACTTTTTGAATTCGCAGCACGGCCTAGTCAGGTTGGGTCAGAAGCTCGAGTTCAACGAAGCACTGCTGAGATTTGTTGAAGACCTAAGGCACAGGAAGCCAATCGTGATATGCGGAGACTTTAACGTAGCACACCAAGAAATAGACATAGCGAGGCCCAAGGAGAACGTGAAAAATCCCGGCTTTACCACCGAAGAAAGAAATTGGATGACAGAGTTTCTAAGGATGGGTTACATCGACACTTATCGAATGTTCGTTAAGGAAGGGGGACACTATAGTTGGTGGAGCTACCGGTTCGATGCACGCAAGAAAAACATTGGGTGGCGAATAGACTACTGTGTAGTTTCCAAAGAAATACAAGGTAGGGTGCTGGGATCAGCCATCCTTGAGGATGTTTACGGTTCAGACCATGCGCCCGTCACTTTGGATTTGGATTTATAGTTGACTCGGCTCACTGTGCTGGTCAAACAACTTGTTCGAACCAGTCCTCTATTCGTCTTTGTTTTCCGTCTATCCTATTGAGCGTTGAGAGTCTGAGACCAACTTTTCTAACGGGCGTCCCATAATCGAACCTGTTCAAGAGTTGCTCAACTGTCTCTTCTATAGACCGATAATCAGAGCGATAATCTCTAAAGGAGTGGTCACGCGTTACAGTTTTGAATCCCCGATAAACGAATTTGACAGCGACAGTGCGGTAAAACAATCCGAGTTCGTTTATGCGTGCGTAAAGCTCTGGGATCATGGGTAAAATGTTCTGTCTGATTTTTTCTGCATCCGAAGTTTCTTCGTCCAAGGTGTGCTCGGTGCTGATAGATTTGTACTCGTTTCTTGGATTCACTGGCTCGTCGTCGGTTCCCGAGGCCACTTTCCACATCCAAAGCCCCACTTTGCCAAATTTGTCGACCAGCTTGTAAAGCGGCGTTTCCGCTAGTTGGCCAAGTGTATGGATGCCCAGCTCTTTGAGTCCAGCCTCGGTTTTTGGGCCTATGCCTGCTACTCTGGACACTTTAAGTGGCTCGAGAAACTTCTTGAGGTCCTCTGGCATAACCACGGTCAATCCGTCTGGTTTAATATAGTCGGAAGCTATTTTGGCGCAGGACTTGGTGGGCGCAATTCCAACGCTACATTTCAAACCGACTTTATCCTTTACCGCATCTTTTATGGCCCCGCCAAATTCCTGGGGTGAAGCATAGCTTTGAGCTTTTGCCGTGGAGTCCAGATAGGCCTCGTCTATGCTTGCGGGTTCTAGGATGTCCGCGAAGTCTTTTAAGACGTCCATTACTTGGGAGGACACTTTTTCATAGAGTTCAAAATTCGTTCTGACGAACACGGCGTCGGGGCAGAGCTCCTTTGCCTTGCTGAAGGACATACCCGACCTGACCCCAAACTTCCTCGCCTCATAGGAACAGGAAGCTATCGCGCCTCGGGTTATCCTGTCTCCGCTTTCCGGAGTCATAACCACCATCACGGGTTTTCCCCGTAAATTGGGGTTGACCAGTTGCTCGCAAGAAGGGTAGAAAGCGTTCATATCGACGTGAACAATGAGTCTCCCCTTCCATATGAACAAGTCTCTTCAACCCTATTAATCGCCTCGCACAAATAAGTTTCACCGGCGCCCACGAATCCCCCCGCTCGGCTGCCTGAGGCTTATATTTTCGTTTGCAGAGCCGTATCAAACGAAATGTCGGATGATATTTATCCCGTTGTCTTCCCAAAAGACCTTATGTTTGGCGCTTGTGTGTCCGACTACCAACATTTCGGTAGAACAGTGTGCGACCTGCCACCGACGGACGGCGCCATGCATATGGACCACTACAGGGAAGATTTCGATTTGGTTAAAAAGCTTAACCTTGATTGTTTAAGAACTGGGGTTGAGTGGTCCAGAGTGGAACCAGTGGCTGGCACCTACTCCACTCAAATGTTCGAGTTTTACAAGCAATACTTTGATGAACTCAGAAGCAGAAACCTAAAGAGCATGGTTACATTGCACCACTTTACGAATCCTCCTTGGATACACGAAGTGGGCGGATGGCTTTCGCAGACCACGACTAAGGCGTTTGTAAAGTATGTGAAAAGAATCATTGAGGAACTGGGTGACAGAATCGACAACATTTTATTGTTCAATGAGCCTGGAATCTATGCTTTAATGGCCTACCACCAAGGAGAAAAAGGTTTACCGCCAAAAGAAAAAAACTTCGGTAAACTGAGGTCCGCTCTCGAAAACATCGTTGTCGCAATCACCGAGTCTTCGGACGTGATACGCCAGTCGGGCTACAAAGGCAGAATCGGCTTTCCAAGCGCAGCTATAATGGTGAAACCCGAATCCAACTATTCGCTAAGAGCTAGGGCCGTCTCTCGTCAAGCGTTGTCCACATTGTTCTACGATGTCCTAGACGAGACAATTTCCTCGGTTGATTTTGTTGGATTGGATTACTATACGGTCAACTACTTAAACGGGTCGGGAAGAGTTGCTTTCGCAGAAATAAATTCAAAGGCATTAACACAGATAATTTTGGAACTATGGTGGCGGTACCGTAAGCCGTTGGCAGTAGTGGAAAACGGTTTCCCGACCAGAAACGACGGCCTCAAAACAACGTATCTACTGGACCATTTGCTCGCGGTTTACAAAGCAATAGAGGCTGGTGTCCCCGTTTTTTCGTATAACTGGTGGAGCCTTCTACACGGCTACGAATGGGGTGGATACGGTTACGAACCCTTTTTTGGCCTAATAGATTTTGACCAGCACTATTCGAGAATAGTAACAAAGACGGCCGAGGCGTATTCCCAGCTGGTTTCAACGCGTTATCTAAGCGTCGAACGACAAGCCGAAGTCAAGAAAATAAGTTTTCCTAAGAGATTCAAGGATTGGAGGTTGGATGTTGACAAGGTTTCAGTCTAAGTTCCAATGGCTTGAAGACGACTAACGGGGACAAGAGAGTCGTTTTCGACCAAGCGAGCAGTCCGTCTTGAGTCGGAGCGCGGTTCAAGGTCTTGCCTTTGAAAACAGCAGAAAAATTGGTCCCATGGCCACTATTAGCACGCTGAAGTAGAACCCATAGATAAGTGTTCCCGAAATGTCCGCGAATACACCGGTTATTATGGGTGCCACAACAGAAGAGCTCATGGCTACGACGTTCAGAACCGAAAGAGAAGCACCTCTTAGTTCCGGTTCAACCACGTCTCCCACCCATGCTATTGCGATCGGGTCGAGCGTGAGCTTGCCAACCACCCCATAGGCGGCTATGGCCAACAGAAATTCTATAAGACTTCTGCTGTAGGCCATCACAAAGATCGTGGCAGCCGCCAACGGAAGTATGATTATGGCGACTTTGAATCTTCCAACTCTGTCAGAATGCCTACTCACAAATATTGAGCTCGGAATCGCTACGGCTGCAAACACAGCAGTGACCACCCCACTGTAGAAAATGCTGAGGTGTCTTGTTTCCTGCAGAAGAGTGGGACCCCAGCTGAGGATTACCCAGTAGCCGTAAAGCGAACAGAACATTGCGAGGGAAATAGCCAGAAAATCTCTGTTGCGAATAACAAGACCGTAATGATGCATCCCGAATTTCCGTATTCGAGCGCGGGGGACGGATTTCTCTGAGCTGGGTGGAATCATCAGGTACAGCATTAACGCGACAAGGGCCGTCGGAAAAGCCAGTGTTTCGAGAACCATCTGCCAATTGGCGAAGACCGATAGAAGTGGACCCGCTATTATGAGACCCAATATTGAACCGAAACCCATTCCTGAATTGATTACCGCAGAGGAAAAGCCTCTTCTGTGTTTGGGTATCATGTTGGTCGAGGTCGTATAAGCTGTAGGATAATACGCGCCGGCTCCTATACCATGTAGGGCTATAAAAAGTAGCAGTAAATAATACGAGAATCCGAGGAGTCCAGCCAAGCCCAAAGCGATGGCTGCCAGCAACATGAAAAGCGACATGATTTTTCTATACCCTATTTTCTCGGCGGCAAAGGTCGCTGGTATTGTGAATAAGATGTACGTTGCAAAGTAGACGGAAAGCACCAGTGAAACCGCTGCATAGCTGAGACCGAATTCGCTTCGGATAACGTTCATCAGAGGAGAAATGCTTAGGCGGTCTGCGTAAATCATGACCCAGCCGAGAGCCAGCACCAATAGGGAAGCCGTGACGCCCCGCCTTGAATGTTCGACTGATGTTTGACGCATCCATTCGTTTTCTGGATTCGGCTCAGGTTTTCGATGTTCACCTTTTACACTCGTTGGGTGTTCACCCCAACTGGAACATTTTCTGTGCATTTTCAAACAGAATTTTGCGTTTAACCTCCTCCTTGAGGGGTATGTTCTCGAATTCCTTTATCCAGCGTGAAGGTTTGATGAATGGGTAGTCGCTGCCATATAAAACTCTGTCCTGCAGGAGAGTGTTCGAGTAGTTCCAAACTTCAGACGGAATGTACCGCGGACTCCACCCTGAAAGGTCAAGAAAGACGTTGGCTTTCTGTGTGGCTATCGCTATTGCTTCGTTGAACCACGGCCAACCAAAGTGTGCTATCACAAAGCTTACATTTGGGAACTCTGCGGCCACGTTGTCCACGTACACAGGCCTCGAATATTCTATTTTCATTCCGCCTCCTCCATTAATGCCACCGCCGATGCCCGAAGTTCCCGTGTGAACCACCACGACTCCCCGGTTCTCCGACAGCAGGTGGTACATTGTGTAGAGTCGCTTATCGTCCGGATGAATCTCCTGCAGTGTCGGGTGAAGCTTGACCCCGACCAATCCTTCGTCAAGGGCTTCCTTTACGGTTTTCCGTGGGTCAAGCTGAGGGTTTACAGCGGCGAAGCCCACGGCCATGTCGCTTTCCGACACGTAAGACGCAACCTTTTTGTTCACTGGTTCGGGGACGAACCATTTGGATGGTACGGGTAACAGGGCGTAGCCCGACACGCCTTGGCTTCTAAGGTCTCTTTCAACCTCTTCAAAGTTCTTTTTGGATACGTCCGCCCTAAAATATGACGCCGAAGCTTCGAGTAACTGTGTTCCCAGCGCTAGGAACATTGACTCGTCGGGTATGTGCACATGCATATCGAACATCAAGGGCAACCTCTCGTTTCACCCGTCAGAGTTTGATAAAGGCTTTGGATGAACGCGTTTCGGAAAGACCCGTTTCTCCTAAGTAGCGTGAACTCGGAAGTAATCGGAGTGAATGCACGTCATGCGTGCTTCCGGCTCTTACTATGTGAGCGTGCGATGGAATTGTTTGGTTGCTGGAAGAGGTGGGAAATGCGGCGCGATTTGAACCTTTGAGTTCTGTGGCTCGTTCCCGTTAAGAACGTTGGCCATCACTGAGATGTTGCAGAGTTTGAAACCCCGATTTTTACGGATTTTGCTCGGTTCATTTCGTGTAAACAAACTTATATTTGTTCGAAGAAAAAGGGTTGGTGTATCTGCTTCAAATACTTTTCCTATACGTTCATTTAGTGTCCGCTGTGGTGTTTGTGGGTGGCTCAATTTTTATATGGACCGTTTTGCTTCCCGCCATGAACAGACTAGAGGTTGAGCAGAGCACCAAGCAGTCGGTGCTGTTTGCGGTTAGCAAAAGGTTTGGACGAGTAGTAGACGTGTCTCTTCTGTTGCTCATAGTCACAGGTATATACAATGCTACATGGTATCTACCCAGCTTCGAAGTGAGTTCCCCTGAATCAAAAATATTGGCTATAAAAATAATAGTTGTGGCCATAATGGTATTCTCTATTTATTTCAACAATCTGTACTATGCAAAGAAAATTGTTTCTCTTACCAAACAAGTAAGACAGTTGGGTCCAAGTCAGCGAACCGACGAGTTGGTTAAAAAGCTTGGGGTCGTCAGAAGACGCTCACGTGTACTCTCCACTGTTAATATGGCTCTTATGTTGCTCGTCATTCTATTAGCGGTTATGCTACAGTTCCCTCCCTGAGCAACCAAATAGTAGGGAGGACTCACTCTAACATGTTGTCATTGACTGCCTGAACACCCGAGCTAAGCGTGGATATCTTGGTGTTCACACGTGTTCGACTACGAGCTCAGAGTTCACTACCTTGAGTTTGATGGTTCCTCTTTCTTCAAGGTGTGCGGCGCAGCTCAAAACGGCGGTCTTCAGAAAAAGGTATTCCTGCAACGAGTCCCTGAATTTCATCAATCGTTTGGCGGCTTCATGAACGCAGGCTGAGAGGGGAACCACACCGGAGCCTTCTGCAACCATCGAACAGATTTCCATGGCAATGGATTTGTTGCTTTCTATTTGAATCACACCTTGGTTTTTGTCGAACAGTCCACCGTGGCTGAAAACATATCCTTTGACGGGTAGCTGAGCTAGGTTGTCAAGTGTTTTAACGAAATCGGAGAAACTGTAGAAAACGTTGAACCCGTACTTTGCTAAATTGTCTTTCGAGACAGCTGCGTCTCCCGAAAAGACGTAGTCCCCGATTTTTACGCCCATTTGGCCGAGCGAGTGGCCTCTAAGGTCCAACAACTCCAATTTCTTTATCCCAATCTGCGAAGACGTACTCACAGGTTCGTCTACGGCCGTCGCTTCTTCACCCATGATTGTCTTCGTGTAAAGAGACTTGGGTGGGCAGGAACCATAAAGCTGCGAAGCAAACAACTGTGGTTTTGTGCACAGACAGGCTTCGGCTTCACCGACATATGTCTTAACCCTTGCCCTCTCACGTATTACATTGGCCCCTCCTCTGTGGTCAGCATGGGAATGGGTTATGAACACTCCCCAAGGGCGAAGGCCATCTTCACCCAGTAGTCGCAAAATTCTTTTTCCGGTGTCCGCGTCGAAACCGCTGTCCACAATCAGCACATCAGAAGAATCTTGGTCCACGCGGATGACACCTATGACCACTCTGAGACTCAGGTAGCCAGCCCTGTCCGATATCCAGTTAACATTGGTCACCAGATTCGCCACGACTTGGTAGCAAGCGTCCCTTTAAATATTGTAGTGTCACTATTCATTACCTAGTTTCAGGCCGGTGTCCGTATCCCTTGAATACATTCCCGTCTGAGACGGTTTCTGTAGACTATTCTTAAAAGGACGAACGCTGCTGGGAAAACATAGAAACCAGCCAATTGCAGCAAGTCAAGAGAAGTGAGTAGCCAACCATCGCCTATGCGTGTGAGAGCTGTTCTATGAGCCTGCGAGCTCAACGAAAAAACAATTGAAGCGACTCCCAACACAGTGGCAAAATTTATGGCTTTTACAGCTCCACGAGAAACGTAGGCTGCCAAGCAAAACAGAACTGTGACCACGACAATCGTAGAATAAACCAGTCCCATTGGGACAAGCGAATACTTAAAGAGCAAATAGCCTCCCGTTGAAAGTGAGAGACCAGACCCGACCAATAGGGACGCCAGCACCGTTTGCAATTTCATTGTGACGCCTCAATGCAAAAAACTTGGTCACCTATAGACGCTGCGCTTCTATTATTAAACGTTTATCGGTGAAACGTTAGATTGCTTTGGTTCAGACCATCCACGCTCAACGCAGATTAATTGCACGTCTAATCAAGGAAGTTCGTTTTAATTTTGGCTGGCGTTTCAGAAACGCTGACTCGTCCTGTCAATTTCTGGATTGACCAAAACTTCTCTGCGCTGGTTTAGATGCGTGTTCTTGAGGCTTCAAAGCTGTTTCGGTTTGGGTTGATTAACAAGCAGTCAGCCAGCTTGAACAATTGGCGCGCAGTGTATTTGTTTCTCGTTCCAGTACTGAACCATTTTGGCCGCTCTACACTATGTTCATTTGCGTGGATTGGTGAAAAATTGTTGATGAGGTCCACGCGGTAACGTACAGATGACGTTGTTGGCTCTCGACTTAGTTGGACTGTGCGTGACCCTGTTCGACGCTTGGGTTGGTGCCAGAGCCTCTTTTCGCACCGTTGTGTCCGTGATACGAAGAAATTATTGTTTTAAGGGTCAAATGCTCCGCTAAAAGAAGGTCTCTTATGGAAATGACTCCTGCCAACGAGCCGTTGTCTTTGAGCACCAACAGGTGTCTTATACGGTGATGTGTCATTAACGAGGTGGCCTTCGCAACATCGTCGCCTAGCTGAACGGTGACAAGTCTTTTTGTAGCCACTTTGAACACGTGTTCCTCGACCGACACGCCGTCAACCAGTCCACGCACAATGTCTCGCTCGGAGACGATGCCCAGAGGTGTGTCGGGTTTCTTCGGGTTCACCAGTACCAGCACGCCTATGTTTCTTGAAACCATTAGTTTGGCGGCTTCGAGAATTGTGGCTTCTCCGGGTATTGTTACAGGTTTCTTCACAAGCAGGTGTCCCACATTCAAAGTTTCTTCGCCATAAAATATATCAACTTTATACCAATTATATATTATTATTCGTACGTATTATATTGCTTTTATCCTCGCCGCTTATGAGACGCAGTCTTTTTACCCCATAGGAAACCCGCAGTGTGTCTTCGGTCAGCCAAATTGGCCTCTTACCCTTTGGAACCTCATCTGCTGTATCGATGCTGGTCTCAGCTCATAAATTCGGTGAGTTTCCTCTGGCCCATTATTTCTGCCAACAATCTTGCCTTCCTCAACCAAATTCTGAGAGGTATTGTAGTAAAGGAAACGCCGTAGCTCACGGCTTCCTGAGCTGTGGAAAATTTCGTATAGGGTTGACGCAGGAGTTCCCTGACGGCTTCTCGAACAGTCCATACACCCAAAGGTATTATGTATCCGGGGTGTATTTCTCGCAACAGAACAACCGCTCCTCTCCTACCTTCCCTTTCCAAGCTCTCCGCCGACGCCAGTCGCGCTGCATAGTAGCACCCTCCGGGCTCAGCGTAAGTGGTTCGACCCCACGCACCTTCGCGGTCGGCGATTAATTCCACAGTGCTGCCAGCGGTGTTCCAAACCGTGTTGGGTTGCCACCCTTCAACCCATTCATACTCCCACGGTCCAGGAAAAACGAATCCAACATAGGTGCTCTCCAAATGATTGAAAACGTGGACACGTACTTCGTTCACGCTTGGATTCAGCTTGACGCGGTCAATGAGTCTTTGACCTATCACAGTGTCCACGGCTGTTATACTCCACCGAGTGGGCACAATTTTTCTGAGTCTGCGCTGACCCATTATCCCCACGCTGAACGCCTTCTGAATCCTGCTTACTTCAACTCCAGATCTGTAGAGCAAGGTAGCCGCGTCGGACGCTTTCAAATCGTAGTCGTAATACACCTTTTCGAGCCGTCTGTCCGAGTGGGTCGATGCTACGCTGAGCCGCTTATAAGTAGCGGACGGTCCCAAAGGTTCAACGTCGTCGCTGAAACTCATCGTCATTGTGGGCCGTTGTGTGAGAACTAGTTCTGTGTCCACCGAAGAAGAGCTGAGAACCAAATCATGTATGGTCAAAAGGCTCTTTGTGGGGTCCGCTGCGACTTCCACTCTGACTGATTCCTTGCCTCTTAAAAGGTTGTATCTGAAACCCACTATGTCGTCTATGGACTTGTTGAGCCATGACTCTGGGCGATCAAAGATTTCCGCCTCCAGACTAGGAGGGGCTATGAGTGGCCCAAAAGAAACTCGTGGGTATCCCCAGCGACCCACAAATACACCCGGTGGTGAAGCCCCGTTCACAATCTTTGACTGGTATGAAGGGACTCTTTTAGCGTACTGCGTTGCCCTAACAAGTATGGGGCACCGTGGTCTTCCGCACAACATCTTTGCTGCTCTGCAAGCGAGGCACATTTCCGCTGAGGGATTCTCTACGATTTTGATGGAGCGCGCCTCAGGCAAGAGTTCTCTAACAACGTTCGGGGAAACCAACTCCTCCAATCGTTTTATCTCCCCGTAGACGCGCTTAACCAAGTGAACCCAAGAAGAGTGTGCGGGCCAACAAATAAAGGTGTTTTTTGCATCATCTTTTTGCTGTAATGTTCACATGGGGACATATTCGAATAGGCTTTTGATTTTCTTTTCCGAAGTTTAGAGCCTCTGCTCTGAGCGCGGGTAGAAAGAATGGTTGCTTTCGCTCGCTGGGTCAACCCTTTTCCTTGGCGTCGCGCACAATAGGATCAACGCTGGATTCAACCGCACATAGTGGAAACCGTTTCAGCGGCTTGAATGTGCTCTTTGAACGTAAAGGCTGCGTTCTGTTAAAAGTTCACGCGGTCAATTGAAGATTTTGACTCAGAATCATTTGCGTCATTTGGTCGAGTTGGCTCACAGCTAGAGGTGCCGTGGACTTGTACTGCAGCAAAGCAACCTGTGAATTTGACCATGCAAGGATAATGTAGACATAGTATGTGGCTCCCAGTATTTTCTGCGTGTAATAGAACAGCATGAACTGCGAGCCGCTGAGTGGTCCCACGTATGACTCTGCGGACGTGTTCTGCGATGCAACGTATGTATCGGTTACAAGTGTTTGGTTAGCGACCCTAACCAAAGTGTTGACTAGGCTTTGATTTACGGCGAGCAGTGCTACGCCCAACGTGGAGTAAGACAGTGTAAGGTTTGCTATCACATAGGCGATGGTGGGGTCATCGTTTGTGACCAGCGGGAACAGGTGAACCACGCCCGCGTCTATTTGACTGGTTTCCGCGCCAAACCCTTTCGAGCTGTAATTATACAGGGTGAACGCCGACAGCGGCTTTTGATACACTACTTGTGGCAGGCCACGTATTTCGCTGAATTGGGTGGGCACTGTGGTGGCAATGTATTTTTGTCCGACGTAAACATAGTTAAGGCTCATGTAAAACGTGAATCCACCCACGACCACCAAGGCGAGAAGGGGTGCTAACAGAAATCGTTTGGGTAGCTTTGAGGTGCTCATCGGCTAGTTAAACGTTAAGTTCGCTAAAAACCTATCCGAAGCATTTGGTAGCTTGAAAACTCGTTTGTGTTCGACGCAATCTGAGAGGCATAAGTGAACATATATCTTGGTTTCGGCTTCAGGGGTTATGGATGAAAGGCTTGCTAGGCTATTGAATTTGGATGGTCCATCTGGCTTCGAAGCAGGCGTAGCGGGATTTCTGAAAGAAGAATTCGGGCGTCTGTCTGACAGCACGCGTGTTGACGGCTTGGGTAACGTGGTGGCTGAGAAACGTGGTTCAGGCCGTGGAAGTCTGCTCATAGCTGCTCACATGGACGAAGTGGGCTTCATGGTGCAGTACGTTTATCCCAACGGTTTCATTAAGTTTGTGCCTTTGGGCGGATGGGACGACAGAATCTTACCGGGGATGGAGGTCAAACTGCTAGGCGAAAAAGAAGTCTTTGGAGTGGTCTCTACCAAACCCCCTCACATAACCAGTGAGTCCGAGAGAAACCAGGTGATAAAGATGGAAGAAATGTTTATGGACACCGGTTTAGACGCAAAGAGTCTAGCGGAATTGGGCGTGACAGTTGGAACACCCGTGGTTCCCGTTTCCGCTATAAGACAGAGCGGGTCAACTGTTAGCAGTAAGGCTCTCGACGACAGGGCAGGATGCTATAACCTTCTCAGAGTCTTGGAAGCAGTGGATAAACCGAAGTCCACACTGTATTTTGTGGGAACCGTTCAAGAAGAGGTGGGTCTGAGAGGTGCACGGGTCTTGGCTAACAGTATACGCGTAGACGCAGCTCTTATACTCGAAAGCACAGTCGCAGCGGATCAGCCGGGTCTACCAGACGAAAAGAGACCCGCAACAATGAACGGTGGCGCTGTGCTCACCGTGATGGACAGAAGCATGATAGCGGACAGGGTGTTATATGGAAAACTGAAAAAGCTGGCTGACACCCTCGGTGTTCTCTATCAAATAAAGAAGCCGAGCTACGGAGGAACTGATGCGGGCGAAATACATCTGGGTCAAGGCGGTATTCCTTCGGCAGTGGTTTCTGTTCCCTGCAGATACATTCATTCGGCTCACTCGTATATGTCTTTGAAAGACATCGAGGAGGTTTCAAAGCTGGTGGGAGCGTTCGCGGCCCAGTTCGAGAGCAAAACGGTGACCCATGACTAAAAATGGTTTAGGAACAATTGCGAGACTGCAACCCATAGGTGTTCGTAGCGAAAAGCAAAACCGCTTTTCGGTAGAAGAGAAATGGACGGTTGGGGGCTTTCATCATCGAGCCCGATGCTTTATGTCTTAGCGGAATTGTGTGCCTCACAATGAGGTTAGCAACATTCATTGAACAAGGATTCATCGTCTTTCAAAAGGCGAACAGTTGTTTCGAAACTAACAAATTTTTATTATTTCAAACTGATAAAAATGTTTATATCTTTGTGCATCTGTGTCACGTGTCATACAACAGGACGCGTGATGAGTACGTGTGCGGAGTAGGTGTGTTGGTTACGGTCCGAGGTTTCAAGTTCTACGCTGCCGCTCACAAGGTTACAGAGTCGGTCAAATCTGTTTGGCCGAGCTTTCAGGAAAGAATTCACCTGAACCTTAAAAGAATCGTGGGATGCTTTGTAACACTTTTCGTGGGGGTAAACCACAATTCAAACGTCGAACCATTTAAGGTAGTGTTTGACACAACTTTTGATTCATCACACGCAACACATCTCGTGTCTCCAGTCAGAGTGTTTTAGGTAGGTTTCAATGACGAATACGAAAAAAGAGATTTTGAATCTGCTTTTGAATTCGAAGAAGACCGTGGGCACACTTTCAAAGGAACTGGGTGTTAGAGAGAGCGCTGTTAGAGCTCATCTGGAGGGTTTGACCGGCGCGGGCCTTGTGACTTCGTCGTTTGAACGCCGAGGCAGAGGTAGACCAAAAAAGCTTTATTGGTTGACCCAGCTTGGCTTAGAAAGCTTTCCGCGTCGATACGACGAGTTCTCGGACCTTTTGTTGGAAAAGATCCTTGAGGAAGACGGTTCGCAGAGGCTAAAAGAGTATATGCGAAATGTCGCCAAAGCGATTGCGCAAAGAAAGCTTGGAGACGCTAAGGCATCGGGAATTTTTCAAAACGCGGCGGACACGCTGGACGAGATGGGCTTTGAAACGTCTTCCACGCAAACACGGGAAGGATTTGTTGTGACGAGCACCAACTGTATAATTCGAAAACTCGCACTGAAATACAGAGAACACATATGTGAAGATTTTCACACCTCGCTTGTAGCAGAGTTGACAAGGGTAAAGCATGTCGAGCTCACCAAGTGCATGGCCTACGGCGACGACCGCTGCGTTCACGTAGTGGCCGCCGCATCAAACCAGTGACGTAGGTCATAAGCGGCCAACAGAGCCTCGCCAAGCTAAATTTTTCGAGCCACGATAACAAAATCGATGCCCGCATACGTCTGTGTCGCCGGCACCTCCGCTGAGTACACTTTTGTGTGCGAGCATGGATTGTTTAAAAGTTGTGGGTCAGGGTGTGCAAATGCTAGAGTGAGAACCGAATCTTTCTAGTTATACAAAGGGGTATCATCAAAAAAGAAGGGGAACCAGTGGTCAACCGCCGAAGCCGGGCACAGACTGGTTTGTTTCTAACAGTGTGAAGTACGGGTTGGTCTGGTTCACATTGAAATATTCGATCACGTTGCTGTTGGCATTGTATATTTGAGACGTCGAAGTGGCCCCTGGTATTACTACTTGCGTCAAAGGCTTGCCCAACGCCAGCCAGATAGGGTTGTTGGCGTTCACCTGTGCTATTGCGTTGTTTGTGGTGTTCATTGCTCGTTCGAGGGCGGTCACTGATGTAAGACAATTAGAAGTCGCGTTGCTGAGGTCAGATGGGGCCATCTGAGTGCATTCACCCGTTACTGGATTGGGCAGTATGTTGGGGTCGAAGACAAGCACCACCACAGTGTACCAAGGAATAGGGCCTATTACGCTTATGATATGGTCGTGAGCGGGAAGCGGAAGAACACCTTCGGGGAGGCCTCCGTAACCATTGGTGATGTTGAGATATTGCTCCACTTCTGTGAACGCGGGCGAATACACCAGTTCGGGGTGGTCCGGGCTCTGAGACGGTGAGCCAGAGGCTCCACAGTCTGTGAGTATTGTTTGGTCATCGTACACTGGATAGCCCTGAGGGTTTGAGCCAAGCGCCTTTACTCCGAATATGGATAGGCCCGCGAAGGCGGGAACCACAACCCAGAAGGGAGCTGCCCCAGATACAGCAGTGTTGTTTCCTTGGCCCACCTCGCAGTTACCAACTTTCGCTGCAACACTTGACGATGGGAAAAATGTTGTGTAGGCGGGAACACATGCTGACGGCTGAGTGTAGATAAAGGCGACAACTTGACCGTTGTAGAAACCCCCTGTGACCGGTAGAATGTTGGCGGCGGTCTTAACTGGAGGCGCGCTCGTGGTTGTCGAAGACGTCCCGATGATTGATGTGGCGCTCGGTTTTGTGACATATAGAGTGAATCCGGCTACGGCCAGAATCACCAGAATTACCACGCTTACTACGTATGTGAGCAGAGATACGCCTTTTCTGCTTTTCGACATTTTGATTCAATTCTTAAATCGCAACTATTTTAAATATTTTACTCTGTTTAAAATAAAAATATTTGCGGCATTCATAAAATCGCCGACGCAACCACTGAGGTTGAAATGCGGCTCATTTCAGGGTTTCAATACTCAGTAGTCGCAAGAATGTTTTCAGTCGAATAGATGGGTCAGACTAGGCGGGTCACCCTGACACACGTGGCTCGTTGGTTTTGAAATTATGCACTAAGTTTGAAGTCCCCACTTGTCATGAGCTGTGTACGCAATGACAACGGCATCCTCATATAATAAAGAGTGAAAAAAAATCCTTTCGTGTTAACGGTTAAAGCCGCGCTGGAAACTCATGTGACCGGGTGGTGCCGATGGACTTTTATGAACACTTGAAGTGAACGAGGGTCAGAGTCGCTTGGTCTCAACTCGTTGTGCGAATCGATGAATGAAGAAGCGGAGTGTAAGAGTTGGAGGCAAGCCGAATCATAAACGGCTCCCAGAGATATAATCTTTTTTAAGCATCGCGAACAGTGATGGGTCCTTTTCAAGGCTAAGCCGAAAATCAGTTTGATAAAACGCCTTAAAAGTGGACGATAAGTGATAATCTTATGCTCGCCAGCAGACGATTTGCGGATTTTGGTAGGGGATTGCCATATTACTGCATGAGTGACATACCTGAGGGTGGTGCTTGTCTTTCGACTTTTCTGATTCTTTGGAACAGCTCGAAAAACATGGTTTTGATGGGCAGAGTCAACCCAGAGTACCCCGCTTGGGAACACATAGGTGCGTTGAACAAGGTGCGGCTTGAACGATACAGCGACAAATGGATGCTGCCCTCCAGTCACTTGGTTCTATATGAGTCGCCCAGACAGGCTGCTGAACGGATTCTGTAGGAGCAACTCGGCATAGAAGGCGTGAGGCTAGGGGACCCGCTTATTTTCACGGAGGTCTACGACATCGAGCGTGCCAACCTGAAGAATCACTGGGACTTCGAATTCGTGTTTCTTGCCGAGCTGAATCGCGATACGCCGAATCACCCGGCTTGGACCGAGCTCAAGTTTATGGACGTATATACGATGCCCGACGAAGGTTTTGCCAGAAATCACCAAGACATATTGGTTCAGGCGGGACTCAGACGCGGCGATAAGTAGCCGCGACCCTCCGGTGATTCAATCCGTCTGTTTTCAAAAGTTTTTGCGCTTTGCATTCAAATCTTCTCTAGACTCTAAATTGCCCCCATCAAAGAAATAGCTGCTATGCATCGAACCTTTGTGCACCGCCTTTTATTCGAGTTGATTTTTTACGAGTTTTCGAGTCCTCTTGGCTTCTTTAGGTGTTGCAGCCGTTCTTAAGCTGTGTTCGACTATGACTTCAATGGCTTTAATCATAGTCTTTATGTTCATGGAAGGCAGATTCTTCTTTGTTAATTTGGCAGCCAATTCTTCGTGGCAGGGTATGTGCACAAAGCCGCCGACGAACCCTTGTTTCTTGGCTTCCCTTAAAATTATGAACATAGCGAAGTTGCAGAGGTAGGCGCCGGCGCTCAGACTCAGCTCTGCTGGAATGCCCTTCGTGGTCAAATCATCCACGATTCGTTCAACTGGCATATTCGAGAAAAACGCGTCTGGTTGAGTTTTATCTATGAATTCCCCGCTTTTTTTAACTCCCGCATTGTCCGGCTCATCTGAGTGTTTGTAATTTAAGGCGACTTTTTCAGGGGTAATTTTACCCCTTCCGGGAGCCAACCCAACACCCAAAACCAGGCTGGGCTCCGCTGCTTTTATAGATTGCAGAATCTTGGATTCAACTCGACCGTATTCGACGGGTAGCACCACCCCCACTACGTTGTGACCCGCTAACCTTGTTCCGTTGAGGGTCCGCGCTACTATTTGTGAAGGGTTTTCAACGTATTCCAGAAAGGGCTCGTACCCAAAAACAAGTATTGTCAATGCCAGCTCTTAACGTTGTGGCTAAGCATATACTTTTGCATCCCGCGGACCTTGTTTGGCTCGATTCTCGCTTTTCAATAATTGTAAAAGCTCGACTTTAAGCGAGAAGAAACCACACCTGACTTATTTGCGAACGCTAGAACCCGCGTGCTTCAGCCGTGCGGGGATGTCACGTTGTCGAGTGGCGGTAGCCCAAAATATTGATGCACCAATTACGCATTGTTAAGCCAACTAGTCCGTTGTTTAGCCAACCTAATATGAGGTTAATTAGACCACTTCGTGATGATCCCGTAGTTTGTTAACGAGTCGTGATACAGTAAACTATAGTTGAAATATTCGAGTGCTTTGCGTACTTAGTGTTTCGTGTCTGAATCCAATTTTCGATTTCATGCACAAACAAAAGGGCGAAAAAAATTTGGTCTTGTTTATTCGTAGGTCAAAATGTTATAACTGTAACCGACAAACGGATTGTAGATTAGACCTTGTACATAGGGTTGTGCGAATAGATAAGTGGCTGGAAATGGCAGCCAAACATAGGGAGCATACCAATATGTTATGTTGTACAACTGTTTAACCTGTTGTATTTGGAAGGTGGTGTTTGTGCTAAATGGCAAAGTTGAAAGTATTTGGTTTACACTTGAAATGTTCATCCAAGCAGGAAATAGGCTCGTAGTAGTTATTAGCGGAGCCATCATCTGAAATATTGGGTCGGGCCAATCCGGTAACCATTCTACATATGCCAAAGCTGGGGTCGCCTGCGGCGTGCTCCAACTCACATAGGCAACCGTTGATCCTTCGCCTTGTAAACCCACATCTATGCCAATTTGAGACAGTTCGGCAACAATTATTTGCAGTTCGGTTTGCTGTACTGGTGATGCTGGTGCCAAAAACACAATGGTTTGTTGAGGGAGTGGTGGTGCACTGGTGTTACCGATTATAGTACCATTTGGCAGCGTAACAGAGAACCCTTCTTGTTTACCAGCTAGGTTGAGATAGTAAATGGACAACTGAGGGTTATAACTATACGGGGGTATGTTTCCTGGGTCATAGAGTGACCCAAACTGCGGGGTGATGGGCCCAAGATATGGTTCGGCAAGAGGGGTATTGTTAAATGTAAAAAGTTTGTCTATAAGCAGCGAGAAGTTTATTGCGTGAGCTATTGCGAGCCTAAAGTTGTTGTTGTTGGTTGGATAAATCTGAGTGTTCATGGATATAGCCCATATTCCTGGCTGTGAACCAAAGTTATGGAAGATCTGGTCAATAGAATATACGTTTTTGTATGCGTATCCGTCGTAAAGCTGACTTATGAACGGAATATCAACATATGAAATCTGGGCCTGATTCGTATCGAAACTCTCCATCCTATCGTTTTGCTGCAATCCAAAATTCATAACAACTTCCTTTATATGGCCAGGCTGAAGGAAGCCCGTACCGTTTTTATCCCAATAGTTCGGGTTGATTTTGAGTGTGACAGTGCTATCATCTTGACCAACCGTTGCAATTTCATATGGACCAGTGCCTGGTCCACCATATATATTAAAGTACGTATTGACTTGATTCCCTTGTACGCCGCCGTGTTGGTCAACATATATTGGGTCAATGATTGCTCCCCACCAAGATGCTATATCTAGTGGGAAGTCAACGTATGGTTTGAGCAGGTTTATCCTAAAACTGTTTGTCCCTGTTACTACGTATGCTTGATTTGGATATGTAATCACTTTCTCTATGGTTGAATTTGTTGGGTTATAGTTCGAGAGTATATTGTTTAACGCTTGTGCAGCAACAGTGGAATTCGATAGAGCCTGTAGACCGGTGGCAGCCTGAATCGCGGAGCGTATACCCCACGGAAAAGCGTATCCAGTAGCGGAATAAGTTGAAAGGTTGAGCGTTAGCTCTTGGTAATCTGAAATGCCAACAGCTTGGCCTTCGTAAAGCTCTCTTACAAAGCTGAACCAGACTGCTGCTGGTGTAAGAGGATCTCCGTTTGAAAATGTTACGTTGGATCTTATCACGAACAGGTAACTCGAATAATTGTCGACTGCTTGATATTCAGATGCTAGAGCAGGCACCACCTCAGAAATGCTGCTGCCGTTGAATTCCACTAATTCTTGGTAGACGCTGGTTAGAATAGGCTCATCTTGTGGGGAAAAAGCCAAGGCGGGGTCCAATGAATCGGGGTTTTGGATCTGAGAATCATCCACTAGCAGGCTGGAATTTGGAGGAGATGGACCAATAGTTTGGGTTACAGAAGTTTGTTGACTATTAACAGAACTGAGCGACGTCGAGGAGTTGGAAGTTGAAATCTGAGTTGTGGGTTCAGTGACTGTTGAAGGGCGGTTTAGAACAATTACTGCAACGACAATTATAACTACTAAAACAGCGACTCCAAGCAAAGGGGTTCTGCTTATTCCCGGCTCACTTTTGATTGTTCGCATAAACTTAATGACAGAGAGAAAAGCGACCAGTATAAAAGGATGGTGTTAAGGAGCCAATACTGTATTAAGTGAATTCCTACCACTTATATTGTGTACCACCTACAGAAAAAAGCGATAATTCGACACGATGTTCAGCTTAATTTCAAGAGCTGTCTGCGTCAGTCGAGGCAGCACGTTTTGAAGAGGCCCAAGGATTTCGCGCAAATGGTTTTAACCAAAAGAACTTTGCTAATAAGTTAGACAGTCGATCGTATAGCTGAAATGTGCGATGTCTTTGAAACATAGAAGAAATTTCTGTCAAAGTCGAATTAGGCTTGGATCAATCAATAGCTCGGTCAGGTTAAAACACGTTTGTTTTAGGGGTGAGCTTGATTTAATTTTTAAAACTCTAACTGGGGTCGCTCATTTAGATTTTCTAAACAGCGACATGGAGTTGCCATGCATTGTGCTTGATGCTGTTGGTTTCGTAATTAAGCGAGTATTGGTTAACGGTTTGGATTCCGCTTACAAATATGATGGGGTAAGACTCACTGTGGCCACCGCGACGCCTGCTAAGAGCATTCGTGTGTCAGTTGAATACTCTGTTCAAAACCCAAACGCGGGAATTCATTTTGTACCTTCTTTTGCAGGGGGCACATTCAAACAGGCTTGGACCCAAGGTGAGTGTAGGGGGACCCGGTTTTGGCTTCCAATAGTTGACGCTCCAAACGTTAAATGTACCTCTGAGATCATAATGACGGTCGATTCGTCTTACATGGTGATTTCAAACGGCTTATTAAAAAGAATTGAATCGTCTGCGAACACAAAAACGTATTATTGGTTAATGGACAGACCGCATTCCCCTTACCTTATTTGTTTTGTTGTCGGCATGTTTGAAAGTGATGTGTCAAAGTGCGATGGTGTCGAGCTAAGTTACTATGTTCCAACGGGTAGAAAAGGTGATATTGAAAGATCGTTCGCTAAAACTTGTGATATGATTAGGTTTTTCAGTCAGTGGCTCGAAGTCCCATACCCTTATTCATCGTATTCACAATGTTGCGTCGCCGAATTTTCATATGCAGGGATGGAAAACACTAGTTGTACAGTTCTGAGTGAACACACTCTACACGATTCAATTGCTCATGAAGATTTTTCAAGCGAAGACCCTGATTTCTATAGTGATGACGTGGTTTCACATGAGCTCGCTCATCAATGGTTTGGGGACCTAGTGACTTGTAAAGTATGGGATGAAGTATGGCTTCACGAAGCCTTCGCGACACTGTTACAGGCACTCTATTTTAGATGGGACAAAGGTAAGGAGGAGTTCTATTATAACATGATACTTAAATTGGATCGATACTTCGAAGAAACTTCTTCAAGACATTCGAGGAGTATCGTCGCGAATTCATACGCAGTTCCGGAGGAACTTTTGGACAGGCATTCCAATGAAAAGGGGGCATTGGTGCTCAACTCATTAATGAATCAAATAGGAGAAAAAAAGTTCAGGAAAGCGATAGGGCTCTACTTAAAAAGATTCCAATATGATTGTGCCACAACTTTGGAGTTAGAAGAATGCTTCGAAGAAGTTACTGGTTTAAACCTAAAATGGTTTTTTAAACAGTGGATTAGACGGGCGGGTCATCCAAGCGTGGAAGTATACTGGGATTATGACAACTTCAATAAAAAAATCAATATTCGTTTGGAACAAGTAATTGCTCAGGGAGACGCGTACAAGCTTCCGGTGAATATTCGCGTTAGACTGCATGAACGATACCTAACCGAACAAGTAATTCTTAAAAAAAGAGTTGAAACTTTCGCCTTCGAGACGCATTCCAAACCATTATACGTATGCGTTGATCCAGAAATTTCTATTGTTGGTATTCTTAGAATACATGAGAAAGAACAAAGCCTTTTGACCAAGGCGCTCAAAGATGATCATTTGTATTGCAGGGTTTTGGCGATTAGGGAGCTAGCCCACTTTAAGAGTGGTGATACTGTTAAGACGCTTTCACGACTATTGTCGGGAAACCAGTTTTGGGCTATTTCGTCCGAAGCTGCAACATCACTTGCCAAGATAGGTTCAGCTCCAGCGAAAAGAATTCTGTTAGATGCAATTAACCACAGGGATCCAAGGGTCAGACGGTCGGTTGTTCTTGCCCTTTCAGCTTTTAAAGCAAAAAGAGTTTTTAGAGTTTTAAAAGAGACTCTTGAACGAGATCAGAGTTATTACGTTAAGGCTGCAGCGGCTAGTGGTTTGGGGAGGATGGGGGGTAGACGCGCTTTTCACGAGTTATTAAGCGTCTTATCAGTTCCCTCACAGAACGATGTTGTCGCTCGAAATGCGATTAACGGCTTGGTCGACGCCTTCAAAGAAGAAGCATTGAAGATAATACTTGAGCAGACCCGTATTGGGGTACATGACCTTAGGAGGAGAGCTGCTACTCTGGCATTGGCGGCGTATGGGAATTCATCATCTGCGAGGCTCAGAATCAAGCAGCTTATGAAGGACCCAGACTTCGCTGTCAGGATGAGTGCTGTTGAAGCCGCCAAAAGAAGCGGGTGGAAGGGATTTATCAAAGACCTTGAAAAAATTGCTGAGTCGGACATCGAGGGAATGGTCGTTGGTTCTGCACTGGATGCGCTAGAAATTTTGGTGAATGGTCGCGTCAGAGTTATTAATTAGACAATTCCCTCAAAATCTTGTTTCACTGTTGCAAAATTGAAATCTGCTTGTAGTAACAGAATATTTCCGACGCTCAATTCAAATCTGAGCTGTTAGCGGCAGAGAATCACAAACCATTGCATCGTTCAGCTTGCATGGAAGTCCTCTTTAACGAGGCTGCTTCGAAACTTTTTTCTGTTGATTTATAGATGTACCTAATTACTCTGAAATCAGCTGTCAAACTGACTGTGTTGTCGACATATGCCTTGACTCGTTGATCCACGGTTCGTGTGTCTATTACGATTTGATTTTTTTTCGTTCGGGTATTATGAACTTCGTTGGGACCGCGTTTTTGAATCAGTTTAAAGTTTACAATTAAAATATAGGTATAATAGCGATTCTTTGCAATAAAGCGGCCTCGAAGTATTGATAAACTATGAGTTACTATATTCATTATTAATATGTGTTATAAGAGTTTCAGGAAGGCTGTCAGCTGTCAAGGCCGATAGCCGGATTCACACGTCAAAGACGGTTCAACCTTTGCGTTTGCTGCCTAATAATTTAGAGCTTAGCTGAGAGTTTGGACCGAATCGTGAGTACATGAGTAAGAGGTTCTGCATCAGCATAAACGCCAAGACAGTAGTACCCATTGGTGTGGGCGTCATGTGCAAACCTCATTCAGGAGAGGCTCGGGCTCTATTCTTATCGGTAACCTTTAATATCGTAGATTGTCTCCAACGAATTATGCTGTATGTAGGGGTAGATGTTGGCGGTACATTCACTGACTTGGTTGTTTTTGACTCTCAGACAGGTAATATAGAAGTCATAAAGGTTCCCTCCACTCCCCGTGAGCCAGAATCTGCCATTTTGAACGCAATGGAACATCTGCGTGGCGACGCATCAGATGTTGCTTTGATAAACCACGCTACTACAGTTGCCACCAATGCTCTTCTATCACGCACAGGGTTGGCTAAAGCGGCTTTGGTTACCAACGAAGGGTTCAGAGACGTGCTAGAAATAGGTAGACAGCGGAGATCCGAGATTTATAATCTTGACTATCAGAGACCCGCTCCTTTGATCAGACGTGCGCACAGATTCACAGTCCGCGGTCGCATACTCGCAGACGGGTCCGAATACGAGCCTCTTTCAGAAAAAGATGTTGGCGAGGTTTCTCTAAAAATAGTTAAAGGAGGATTTGAATCTGTTGCGGTTTGCCTGTTGAACTCCTACGTTAATCCGGTTCATGAATCAAGGGTTAAGGAAGTTTTGCAGGAAAAATTCTCTGGTCACATCAGCGTTTCAAGCGAAGTGGATAGAGGCTATCGAGAGTATGAACGCATGAGCACCACCGTCGTGAATGCGGTGCTGGCTCCGCTTGTTTCAACATATTTGCTTAAGCTCGAAGCCAAGATATCGGAAGCTGGTTTTCGAGCCCCGCTATACATTATGTGTTCTGATGGGGGAATGAACAATGCATCGTATTCTTCTAGGCGTCCAATTTCAATAATAGAGTCGGGACCCGCAGCTGGTCTCTTGGCTTCAAAGTATCTTTGCGACGCACTCAGCCTCAAAAATTCGATAACTTTTGACATGGGGGGTACCACTGCGAAGGCCGGTACCATTATCGACGGCGAGCCAAGTGTAGCCTACGAATTTGAGGCCGCGGGTAAAACTCACAGCGGAAGGTCCATTAAGGGTAGCGGTTATACTGTGCGCTATCCATTCATGGATTTAGCCGAAGTAAGCGCTGGCGGCGGCACAATAGCTTGGGTGGATGCTGGACTGGCTCTTCGTGTAGGGCCTAGAAGCGCTGGTGCAGATCCTGGGCCCGCGGCATACGGTCAAGGCGGGTCGGAACCAACCGTCACAGACGCCAATATTGTGTTGGGCAGGATTAACCCCAATTATTTGCTTGCTGGGAAAATGCCTGTTCACTCTGGTTTGGCACGCGCGGCAATCAAGGAAAAAGTGGCTGATAAGTTGGATTTGAATGTTAAAGCGGCAGCCGAAGGCGTGATTCGATTAATAAACGACAGCATGGCCAAAGCCATATCCATTGTCAGTGTGGAGAGGGGAAGAGACCCAAGAGATTATTCGCTGATTGCTTTTGGGGGTGCTGGTCCCATTCACGGCTGTGACTTGGCTGAAGAAATGGGCATAAGCCACGTAGTAGTTCCTCAGCACCCAGGCCTTTTTTCCGCTTACGGTTTGCTTACTGTTGACGTATCCAGAACCTTTTCTGCTCCTGTGTTGAGCACAACCTTCGACGCTGAACCCTACTTTGAAGCGCTCAAAGAAGAGGCTACGCGATCCATGCACGAAGACGGCTTCCATGATTTCTTGTTTCAAGAATACGTTGACCTCAGATACAAAGGTCAGTCCTATGAAATCACTTTGCCGTATAGAAAAGGACAGGATTTAAAAACATTGTTTGATGCTGCTCACAAAGCTTTATACGGTTATTCCACAAGCGATGCGGTTGAAATGGTGAACGCCAAACTCAAAGTTTTTTCCCGCACTCCCAAACCCGATATCCGTGCTAGAGAGTTCAAACAAGAACCCGCGAAGGAGTACGCGAAAAGGGAAGCATGGATTTCGAACCAAGACGTTTTGTCAGCCGTTTACATAAGAGAAAACTTGCAGCCCGGCACTTTTGGAAGTGGGCCTTGCATAATTGAGGAGTATGACTCCACCACTGTTGTAAACAAGGGGTGGTCTTGGACCGTTGATAAATTCGGGAACCTTGAAGTGAAAAGGTGAGAGGGAATGGATATCATTACTTCGCAACTTATCAGGAGTTCAATGCAGTACGCAAGCGAAGAAATGGGTATAGCTTTGCGAAACTCCTCATATTCACCCAACATCAAAGAAAGAATGGATCACTCCGCAGCGCTGTTCGACCCTAAAGCTAGGCTGTTCGCTCAAGCCGAGCATATACCCGTGCATCTTGGCTCGTTGCCTTGGGGACTGAAAAACACTGTGGAATATTGTGAAAGGGAAGGGTTACAACTGGAAGAGGGTTCAATGGTAGTGGTGAACAATCCATATATCGCTGGCACCCATCTGAACGACATAACAGTGGTAAAGCCCATTTTTTACTTGGGTAGACTGGTTGGGTTTGCGGCCAACAAGGCTCACCACGCCGATGTGGGTGGAAAAGTGCCGGGAAGTATCTCTGTGGACGCATCCACCCTATACGAGGAGGGGTTGATAGTAAACCCCGTCTATCTAATGCGTGACCACGAATTTGTGAGAGAAACTCTAACCCTCATTGCTTCCAACACTCGTACACCAACCGAAAGACTTGGAGACCTTAAGGCTCAGGCCGCAGCCAACATAACCGGTGAACGCAGAGTTCTCGAGCTGATCTCCAAACACGGGCTGGACGCGTTTCTCCAAGCTTCTGAAATAGCTTTTGATTATACTGAACGACTGTTGAGGTCACGGATAGCCGAGTTCGAAAAGGGAACCTACAGCGTTCAGGATTACCTTGAACACCCCGATGGGCGCGACATTACGCTTCGTTTGACACTCAAAATTTCTGATGATTCCTTAACAGTGGACTACGAAGGTACAGACAAACAGGTCACGATTCCGCTCAACGCTGTGCTCGGAGTCACACTTTCTGGCGTTCATTTTGTGGTGAGAGCACTGACAGGCGACGACATCCCCATGAATCACGGAGCCTTCGCCCCTGTGAACGTTCGCGTTCCGCAAGGATGTATTCTGAATCCCACTTTTCCGCATCCCGTGGCCGGTGGAAACGTCGAAACCAGTCAAAGAAACGCAGACCTACTGTTCCTTGCTTTTTCAAAAGTTGCTCCCAACAAGGTTCCAGCTGCAGCTGGCGGTTCAATGAACAACGTAATGATTGGAGGAGTCTATAAGGGTTCAAACTGGGCTTTCTATGAAACCATCGGTGTGGGTTTGGGTGGAAGAATGGGGTTGGATGGAGTGGATGGGGTACAGGCAAACATGACCAACACTATGAACACTCCCATAGAAGAAATCGAGCGCTCTTTCCCGATTCTGGTCAAGAAATACGAGTTCAGAGTCAACAGTTCCGGTGCTGGCCGTTTTAGAGGTGGTTCAGGACTTGTGAGATCCTTTCAGTTTTTGGAGGACTCCGTATTATTCACAATTTTTGCGGAACGTGGTAGACACGAACCTTGGGGACTGTTCGGCGGGGCAAACGGCACAAGAACAAAGGTGAGCTTGTACAGAGGGGGTAAGAGAAGAAGTATGCCGATTAAAACCACTCTGGTTTTGCGGAAAGACGAGGTGGTCAAAATAGAAACCGCCGGCGGAGGGGGTTATGGTGACCCTCGTGTTAGAGAGTCTTCCAAGATTTTGAAAGATTTAGAGGACGGATTGATAACGCCTTCGTATGTAAAACGCCACTATTACACTTCAAAATCATCAGATTAACCTTCACCAAGACCAGCGATATTTCGGTGATTGGATCTGTCGCAAACCTGTGCAAATCCATGTTTTTCTTATTCGATTTCTCCGAGCGCCCTACGCAGACGATTCACACCCTCAATAATCTTTGATTTATCAACGGGTCCAACGCTTAGCCTTATATAGGTTGAACCAGCTTCATTAAAATAGAAGTTCCTGCCTGGCACGAATGCTACTCCCATTAACAGAGAAACCGTCAACAGTTTTTCGACATCCGTCTTGACATCCACCAGCGTGAAGAAGCCGTCTCTGGGTTGAAAGACTGTGTCCATTCGATTTTCTGTGAGTGATTGAAGCAAAATGCCCAACTTTTCTCTGTAATGTCTTCTAAGTTGGCCAAGTCTGGACTGAACTATTTTCTTTTTGAGCAGTCGTGCCATGGTCAGCTGGTTGGAGGTAGAAGTGGAGAAATCCATTTGCTGTAGTTCTCTGAGTTTTTCGGCCAACTCGTCGTTTCTAGTAACCACAAAGCCTATTCTGAGGCCGGGTGCCACCGCTTTACTCATGCTTCCCACGTATACCACGTTTTCAGATTTTGTCATCGAGTACAGGGTTTGGGGCTGCTCTTGTGCTATGGGTCTATAGGGATCGTCTTCAATGATTAGAAAATTGTGTTTTTCCGCGAGTTCCACCAAGTGTTTTCGTCTTTCATGGGTCATGGTGACCCCGGATGGATTGTGACAGGTGGGTACCGTGTAAACCACTTTTGGCGAGTGGCCTCCCCTGATTTTTTCTTCCAGTTCAACGGTTCTCATGCCGTCAGAGTCTACGCTTACAAGAAGATTTGAGCCTCCGTAAAACTTTAGCGGGTTCATCGTTTCAACGAATGTTGGGTTCTCGTGGGCAAACTCTTCTTTGGAGAGCAGGGCTTGGCTTAGCAGCGTCATTGCGTGCTGAGCGCCACTTGTAACAACCAATTCGCTCGGGCCCACGCCCACGGACAGGTCGTCACACCACTTTGAAAGCTCCTTTTTGAGTTCTTCGAGTCCACCAGCACCAGGGTAAAAGAAGGCCTTTGCCCCATACTCCTCGATGATTTCGTTGAATGCCTCTCTGATTTCGTTCACTGGTATAAACGAGGGGTCTGGCGAACCGCCTGCTAGGTTTATTGTGTTTTCGTCTTTGATTAGAGAGGAAACTCTTTCTATGGGTGAAACCTCTATTTTTAGAGCATCTCTACTAAGCAAACACTTCACCAGCGCAGTTTCGGTATTGCCGCCAAGTCACCCGTTAGATGTAGCAGCTCGGAAGAGACTTGGTCGGCGAAGTGATTGGGTGCATCCGTCCAATCATAGTTGTCTATGAGTATCACACCCTTCTTCATGTGGCTCCAAGCGGATGTGAGTTCAAAGAGTACATGCTCATAGGTGTGCTCGCTGTCATGGAAGAACAGGTCAACTTTGCCAAGAGAATCCAACAAAGGTTCGAGCGTGGTTTCGGAATCACCTATGTGTAAAACCCATTTTGATTTCAGCCTTTCGGGTATAACGAATCCTACAGGGTATCTCTTGGATTCTTCACCGTACTTTTTACCCCAATCGATTGAGTGTAACATCCCTCTGTTCAATGCACCCAAGATAAACGTGGTTGACACGCCAGAGCCAACCCCTGTTTCAACGGCCATCTGAGGAGCCAAAAGCTTAGTGGTACAATACAACGCCAATCTTTCTTCTGGGTCCACAGCCCACAAGTTGAGTCCTTTGGTTTTTTCGGCAACATGGTCCATCAACCACTGAGCTTCCCTGATTGCTGTATCAATCTTGCCGCTGGGTACGTCAAAGAGTTGTGACAGCGTATCCTCGAAACCCATGGTCTAAAACCTTGCGAGACACTATTTTAGTCTTGCCTTGTTTCGACAAAGTTTACGGAGACTTGATCCAGAAACTCTCCGACTGTGGTCACGGTTTTTCCACCGCACGATTTTCTGAGCCTGTTCATGATCGCCAACCCTATTCCTCGCTCGGTAAATGGTTGAACCAAGCCGAAAGGCGTCTGGTTCCTATCAAACACCCTGAGCGAATGGAACAGGTTTTTGGCGACGTCATACAAATTTTCTTGGCTGCCCAACACTATTTTCTGTGTGTGTACCAGTTTGGCTGTTTCCGACGAGCATAGAACAGTGTGTATGAATCCTTTTTTCAAAAGCTCACGAGAAATCATGACCAGAGTTTCTGCGCTTGAAGCCATCAGAAGCGGTTTCGTAGGCGCGTAATGCTTGTATTTCATCCCCGGGGCCAACGCTTTGTCGGCTTTTTCTCCCAGAGCATAGGCGCTCACCTCTACGCTTGAGAAGATAGTCTTCAGCTCCTCTTGGGTATAGGGTCCGGGCCTGAGTATTCTCACACCCGTATCGAAGGGTTGAATGATCGTGGATTCAACACCGAAGAGCGTCTCCCCAGCATCCAACACCAGATCCACTTTTCCCCAAAGATCCTCCACAGCATGCTCGGCTCGGGTTGGACTTGGCTTGGTGGAGAGATTCGCACTTGGAGCGGCTATGGGTACACCGCTTTCCTTGATAAGAGAAAGCGCCACGGGATGAGCCGGCATTCTTACTGCCACTGTTCCCAGTCCTCCGCTTACCTCACTCGGAACAGCTTCTGTCTTGGGCAGGATCACAGTTAGGGGACCGGGCCAAAACTTTTGAGTTGCCCTGTACACCTGTTCGGGAATATCTCTACAAATCATCTTTAATTGGCTCAAATCCGAAATATGCACTATGAGCGGGTTGTCGGCTGGCCTGTCTTTGGCCGCGAATATTTTTAGGCACGCTTCGCCACTCAAAGCATTTGCACCCAAACCGTAGACTGTTTCTGTCGGAAACACAACCGTGCCTCCTCTACGCACCACTTCTGCTGCTGCGCGAATGGCCTCTTTGTCTGGGTCTGCGGTGTCCACTCGATATATCTGAGTCAACAGGTTTCAAAAGGAAAGCGGCAAGGTTCAAATTAAGTGTTGGGTAGAAGCTGCAAGTTATTGTGTGAATACGTTTTACGGCTGACCCAAAAGTCGTGGGAAGTTTAAAGCGGATTCGGAATCATGCCTCAATCAGTTCTATCAACTCAGCCTTTACGTCTTCATCAAAAGCGTTCTTTCCCCCCACACGGACTAAGTGTCCAACCGAATTTTCAACTGTCAAATAGAACCTGCCTTCGGCGTGATTCATGACGCATTGTGCGACGCGTCCCTCAACTGTTACATCCGAACCCTCAACAACACTTTTACCGTTCACCCTAATCTTGGGTCGCCGACCCCGGCTCAAAAGCGTAGCGATGTCCTCAAGCGCCGTCTTGTGATAGGTATATCTTGAGCCATACTTCACTTGGTCTGGTTTTAACGGTTCTTTACCCACCCAAAAACGTGTATAGAAGCCATCCGTCAAATAGTCTATGATGTCTGTTTGGTCTATTATCAAAGCAACTTCGTACCCCTTGGGACCAATGTGTCCACCTATAACGGCGAACTTAGAGTCCGCTATCAAGAGCAGACCCGGATAAGCGCAGCTTCTGGCCCGAACGCCATTCACTTCTAACAGTTTTTTTGGTAGTCCGTCGGTGCAAATGTAAATCCGCACGCCTTTCCTCGCGACTTGAATTGTGCTCTTCGAAATTTTTTCTAAAAAATTTTGAGAAGCGAGTATGAACAAATCGTTTTTGGCACTATCAACTATTCTGATAGCGTTCAGAAGAATGTTGTAGTCTCCCTTAACGATTCTTGCTAAGCCCTCTGAATCAGTAGAAATCTTTTTCTGTTGTTTTGAAAGGGTTTCGATGATATGAGACCTTACCTCATCAAGTTTAGTCCGATAGGTTTCTATGGCGACTTTGGGATCCGTCGCTCTATACAGAATGGGCCTACCATATTCTATTTCCATGAAACCCTTTTTTATCAGGTTGTTGAGTATGTAGTGAAGTTGCGATCGGTATAGGCCCGTGAACTCTTGCAGTTGGCCCGCAGTGACCCACTCATATTGCGAAGCGAACAGATATATCTCCGCCTCCTTACCAGTTAAACCAAACAATTTGAGCCCTTCAACCAAACGGTTATCCGGCATATGTGCTCCCACACCAATGTTGGACCACGTTACGGTGAAAACCGCATTGTATCCGAAACCGGTTTCTCGTTCGGACTAATAAACGCAAGCTTTTACGGTGGCTTCAAAGTTTTAAGGGGTGCTGTACGCCTCACAGAATCTGTTTAAAACAGACAATAAATTGTGTTAACCCAATTGGCGTCGGCTTGCATCTGGAATCATGGGTTCCGTGCATCGCTAGCAACTTTTTGAAAGGCTCATAAGTGGGGGTTGAAACTTAGATGCATGCGAATTGGTGGATTTATAGTACCCATTGTGACACCGTTTACCGAGGATTACAAAGTCGACCTCGAAGCCCTGTCCAAATTTGTTGAGCATTTGCTGCAACAGGGCGTGGGAGGCGTTTTTCCCTTGGGAACCAACGGTGAATTCGCTTTGCTGACAGCCGAGGAACGCGAGGAAGTGATTAGAACGGCAGTCGAAACGGTAAGACATCGCGTGCCTGTGCTGGCTGGTGTGTCAGACCCTGGAACAAAAAACGTGGTTGCTTCAGCAAAAAAAGCCGAAAATTTGGGGGCTGACTATGTAGTTGCCACTCCGCCATACTACTATTCCGCGTCTCCCGAGGGGGTTTTCGACCACTATAAAACCATTTCGGAAAGCGTGTCCATACCAGTGGTGATGTATCACATACCATCAAACACTCACACTGAACTTCCACTTGTCTGGTTGAAACGACTGGCTGAACTGCCCAACTTGGTGGGTATGAAATACACCACGCGTGACTTTCCTTCCTACCTAGAGGCGCTGTTCGAACTCAAAAACGAAAAGTTTTCTGTCATGATGGGAACAGACACGCTCATCTACTTCGCATTAGAAGCTGGCTCGGACGGGGTGGTATCGGGCCTCGGAAATGTAGCGCCCGCTGAGTGCGTGGAAATTTACAACAAGGTTAGAACCAATAAACACAACGAAGCCTGGAAAATTCAGAGACGAATCATGCCCGTTGCACAAGCAATGTTTGTAGGAGATTTTCCGGCCGCCGTCAAAGAAATGTTGGCTCTGCGCGGGTTCAAGGCGGGTCCTGTTAGACCCCCTTTGACCAAGTTGACGCAGCATCAAAGGGCGACAATTAGGGCCGCCATGGTTCAAAGCGGTCTTGTGGAAAGCTGATTGCACCAGTTTAACCTTAATTATGGCCGCGTCCAACTACTTTTTGAATCTCTGGTGTCCGAGTGTTGGACTATGATAAACAAGGCGTCGGTCATTCATTTTACGGCTTCTTGCCGCATTTGCAGGAGCTTATTTCGAGAACTTTAAAGAGTTTGGCTGCGCTTCTGATGGGTTTTGTTTTCAGCTTCTTGTTTCAGATCAAACCTTTTGACCCGAAATGGTTACCCATCGAACTGTACTATCCTTACCCTGATCCCTTCCACAGCATAACGGTTCAGCTTATAAAAAATTTTGAAGACAGATTTCTCTACAACTTTAGGCTTATCAACGTGAATGCGTACGACGCGGTTTACGCGACGCTGTACGTGTCATTTCTGGTTGGATTGATGATTTCTATGCCTTACATACTTTATCAAATATCCGCGTTCGTGTCTCCCGCGTTGACTAGGTCTGAAAAGAGGCTCGCTTTGAAGATGATTTTTCCAGCCACACTGATGTTTTTGGCTGGAATACTTTTCGGGTATTTCTACATAATCCCCTTGGCGTTTAGGGTTCTCTATCTATTCGTTGTGTCTTTGGGTGTCCAGCCAACGCTTAGCATAGGCAGCTTCGTTTCTCTCGTTCTGCTATATATGCTGGGGTTTGGCATAGGATTCGAGTTACCAGTGGCCATGGTGGCGCTGAGTTCCTTGGGGTTGGTTTCCCCCTCACAGTGGACCAGATATTGGCGTTATGGCGTGTTACTATCGTTTGTGATCGCGCTCATCATTTCTCCAGGAACGGGTGGCGGCGTGAACGAAACCATAATCGGCCTTTCCCTGTCCGCTCTCTATGGTGCTGGAGCCTTTGTTTCAAGATTGGTTTTCCCCAAGAAAGCCTCTGTTTAACGCTGTTCAGAGTAACAGTTCGTTTTGCGATGAATTCTTGAAACTTAAAATTTTTCGAACACAGAGTGTTCATTTGAACCATTCGGCTGCTTGAAGGTATAAACCCTAACGCTGGATTAACACACCTTTTGTGATAAATGTGCGCTCAGTATTTGTGTGCGCGTTGTAGCTGAATATGATGATGCGTCGCAAAGCGTAAATTGGTTGCGGAGCAATCCATAGGTTGATGAGCAGAACCATAAACGTGCTGTGGTTACTTGCGGTGTGTGCGTTGTCCATTGTTTTAATGGGTTCTGTTGAGTCGGGACGACTCAGTGGATTGTATTTTCCAAATGTTTCTCTACCCAATCTGACTTTTCCCAATTTGAACAGGGCTGCTGGGGCAGTTGCAAATCAATCCAACCAGTCGGGCGCAAGTCTTGCGTTCATAAAACCTCCGCACCTTAACCAAAACCTGATTGAGTCAGGCCAAGCTCCTTTTGACGCGCCGTTTTGGCTCGTCTACTTGCTTCTTGTAGGAGCCCTGCTAGTGGGGTATGTGTCGTTGACCACTGCTCGGAGGAAAAAGACTTCTGTGCACAATCTTTCGTCGATGATCGATGAGCTTGGATTGGAAGCCAACAGATTCTCGAATCCGAGCTATAAAGGCATGAGGAACGAGGCTGTCGTAAAATATTATGCTGTTCTATCGAAAGTGTGTGCCGAGCTCGGTCTAAAAGAATTGAGATGGGAGACTCCGCAAGAATACCTTGCGAGAGTTTCGGAGAAATTTGGATTGAATGTACAGACGGCAAAAATTTTCGCTGCTTTGTTTGAACGTGCGCGTTACGGCGTCGACTTGGACCAAGAAGAAATTCTCAGCGCGTCTCGTTTTATGCGTGAGTTCTTGGATTCTTTGATAAGGAGGAAATCTTTGTGATAAAAGACGAGTTTGTCGCGCTGGTTTTAGTGGCCACGGTGGCGACGCTAGCAGCTTTGACACGCGGAGGTCTCTGGCTTTTGGAGGCGGTTCTACTGGGTTCACTAGCAATTTACATAATGGTTGAAACAGTCAAAAAAATGAGTCATGAATCCGCTAGTTCAAATTCTGAGTCGAAGGTGCCGGTGCAGAGCCGCGTCATGCACTATGCTATTTTAACAAGTAGACTAGGGAGCAGAAGGAGCAGTGTTTTGGCCAAGAGTGCTTTTGAAAAAGCGTTGGTCGACAAACTTGGTGGACCCACTGACTTGGATGCCCTCTTGGATGAATTGGTTAAGACGGTTGGCATAGATGAACACTAGTGCGCCTTGTTTTGAAACTGGAAGCCAGATTCAAAAGTTGTTGGTCGATTAAAACAAGCACTCTTTGAGTCACGAGACACAAAACCTCTCCACAGTTTTGAAAACGATTTTTTCAGTCTTAATATTTAAAGCTTGCTGGTGGAGTTGGCTATGGTGTGTATGCAATGAACGAATTCGAATCCTTCAAGAATGACCTGACAGCTTCTGTTTCCAAAGCCATAGTGGGAAAAGGCGATGTGCTAGACTTGGTTGTATATGACTTGTTGGTGGGAGGACACGTACTGTTTGAAGATAATCCGGGTCTGGGCAAAACCACTCTTGCAAAAGCGGTGGCCCTGGCTATAGGTTGCGAGTTCAGACGTGTGCAGTTCACCGCCGACCTTCTACCAGCCGATGTCACGGGCACCTTTGTTTTAGATGGCTCTGGAGGGTTCAGGTTTTTAAAGGGACCAGTTTTTACACAGGTTTTGCTAGCAGACGAAATAAACAGGTCTCCCCCCAAAACACAGTCCGCTCTGCTGGAAGCCATGCAGGAAAGGCAGGTGACTGCTGAAAACCAAACATTTGTTCTGCCGTCGCCCTTTGTGGTTTTCGCGACTCAGAATCCAATCGAGTATGAAGGAACATATCCGCTACCAGAAGCCCAGATGGACAGATTTACAGTTCGGCTCAAAATGGGCTACCCTGATCCCGAATCAGAGGTCAGAATACTCGGCCTAAAGGAAAATAGTAGAGATGATTTGGCCGGCGTTCAAAGGATAGCCGATCCTAGAAGACTCCTAGATTTGCAATCAAAACTCGACGAGGTGTATGTCGACGAAGACGTGAAGCGGTACATGGTTCGAATAGTCTCTGAAACAAGAGTTTCAAGTGAAGTAGAAGTGGGTGTTAGCCCAAGGGGCACAATCCAGCTTTTCAGAATGGCGAAGGCCAGAGCTGCGTGTTCCGGCAGAGATTATGTAAGCCCAGACGACGTCAAATTTTTGGCTGAACCAGTTCTTGCTCACAGATTGGTTTTGTCCACGGATTACGCGGTTAAAGGTGTGACTCAGGCCAACGTGATTGAAAACGTGCTCAGAAAGACTCCTGTTCCCAAGGTTGCTGAAGTTGTCGAATAAACTACTTTGGTATATGTTGGTGGCCTCCGTTGGGCTATGGGTAGCCGCCGTAGCATACGAACCCTTTGGGTTCTATGCGTTTGTAATAATGGTTCTGGCGGCGCTTGATTTGGGTTCACCCAACCGCACTCTTGATGCAGAGTCAGTCTCTGTTACTAGAAAGCTTAGCTCTCAAAAACTGCTTGTTGGCGATGAACTTGTCGTGGAAGTGTTTGTGTTGAACAAAGGTTTGCCTATAGAGCGTTTTGACCTAAGAGACACGCCTCCAGGATTGGCCAAAGTGACCAAGGGTTACCCAAGGCTTGTGTGCCAGCTTGGCTCAGGCTCCGTGGCCACATTGAGGTACACTCTGCAATTCGACCAGCCGGGTGAACACAGATTTGGCGTCTGTAAATGTAAAGCTTCTTCGATGTTTGGGTTACGCGAATCCAGCAAAACACTAGAAGTTTCAAGCGTTGTTGCGGTGTATCCGGTTATGTCTCATAGAACCATAAGCACACCGCGGTCCAAGACGTATAGTTGGGCGGGTATCAATCTTTCAAAGAGGAAGGGTGGCAGAACCGAATTCATGCAGATACGCGACTATGTGTTCGGCGACCCTCTGCGACAAGTCAACTGGAAGGCCACTGCCAGATTGGGTAAAACTTTGGTGAACGAATGGTTGATAGAAAGGGGAGTCGACTGCATAGTGGTGGTCGACCTATCCTTTGAGAATGTGCCGCGCGTTGCGGATTGGAGCGCTCGTCCCCTGATTATTCAGGCCACCTATGAGTTATTAGACGCGTTGATCAGAGCTGGAAACAGGGTGGGTTTACTGGTCTTGGGTTCCAATCTCACAAAGGTGAAACCTGGTTTTGGCATAAAACATCTAAAGGTGATGGTCGAACACCTGATAAGGTGCACAGAAGGCTCCGTATGGGAAATCGTATATGTTGAGGAGTTGTTGGAAATGTTCTTTAGAGACCAGTATAGAAGAAAGGGAGGAACGCTTTTCTTAGTGGCTGCCGAAGTTGGTCAAGAGGGTATGCGAGTAATTGGTTCCCTCACAAAAAAAGGGTTTGTGTGCCATACGATCTATGTAGACACTTTGAACGATGAAGTCGATGCTTTAAAGCGGAGCACCAAAGTAAAAATAGATTCTTTAGAAAGGGCATACAGAATCGTTGAAGCAGAAAGAAGATGGGTGCAAAGCCAGGTTTCAAGGTTTTCTAGCGTTAAGGAATGGTCGCCTCAAGGAGGATTCAATGAGGTGTTCGCTTGACGCTCAAGCAGTTGGTGGCAGTTGGTCTGGGGGTAGCATCATTGAGCGCAGCATTGGACAGGTCTACTTTTCCAGTTGTTCTATCAACTGTTTCAGCGATTTTCCTAGCGCTGGGTTTCAGGATGAATAGCAGTTCAATTGAATTGTTGGGAGTGGTCTTTGTCTATTATCCTCTGGCCTTGGCGCTATCCGTTATTCTACTGGCTCCTCTTAGCTTTACACTGGCGGCGGCTCTGCTTGATGTCTATGCCGAAAAGCTTAGTTTTGAAAGCGATTTGTCATTCGCCGACCAAGAGACCACTGGCATAGATTTGGAAGCAAAGACGCGTTTGGATCAATTAAGAAAAGTGCATACGAAGAGACTTATAGTTCTGTTTTCATCGGTGGTGGCGATCATGTTTGTTTCTGCCTTGATTTCAGCTTATACGCCGGCGGCACTCGAAGTCGTGTTTTTTACGCTTGGGCTGCTTGTCATCGCCGCAATATATGTATTGAAGAGTCAGGCAACTTGATTAAAACTCGTTCATCCTCTAAAAACCATGTCATTACCCGAAATTTTGTTGACTTGTTTTCCCATCAAATTCTATAAATGTTCGGCGTCCTCAGTCAAAGATGGATATTTGTAAGTTGTAAAGAGGTCGGTTTGATAATGGTTCAGACAAAGTTGAAAAGGTGACACACACTTAAATCTGAGTGTTGGTATGGCTTGTGTAGTAATCCAACATGGTGCTGAAAGCCAAAGAAATTATGCACACAGACTTTCTGAGCCTTGAGGGAGATTTTACCGCTTTCGAAGCGGCGAAGAAAATGGTGGAGGCTCGGCGAGGCTACGCGATAATACTAGAACAAGGGGTACCTGTTGGGATAGTAACCGAGTGGGATTTCCTTGAGAAGGTGGTCAACAGAAAAGTCGATCCCCAGGCCATCAAAATATCAGAGCTCATGTCGTCTCCACTTGCCTCGTGTGACAAAGAAACGCCCACTGAAGAGGTTGTGGAAATGATGGTTAAACGTGGAATAAGAAGACTGGTTGTCACCGACAAAGAAAGGGTTGTGGGCGTTATCACCTCAAAAGACATACTCAATATCTTCAAAAAATACGTGGATGAGATATCATCTATTGTTGCGAGATTTTCTGCGACCCCCTTCTGACGACGTTCATAGCCCCAAATATGGGACTGTAGTCAACGGTTTCGTATGGCTCTTTTTTCTACATACTTTGGTGTAGCCGATAAGATAGGGTTCCGCTCGCTTTACGAAAACATGAGTAACAAAGCTGTGGCCCCCCAGAGGGGGAGATGGATTGCGAGGAGTTAAATGTTTCTCAGGAAATGGTGATTGTTTGGCGGGTCGCCAAACATATGGGTGGTGGCTGCGGAGAGCGATGGTAAATGGGTCACGTGGCACATCTTCGTGACAGGGGCTGCTGCTTCTGACACAGCCCGTTAAGAACCCGGTGGGATGAGAACTGTGCAGGGCTTCAACAAACCAGGAACCTCAGACGCTTCAGCAATATGAGGATGTTGGTTGCGATGTTTTCCGGTTCAAAAAGCCGGTTTTCGTTTAATACGACGAGCCAAGAAATAGATTTGTATACACAACGTTTTTGCTAATGTGTTGTGCTGTGGCCCAACAATGTCTCGGGTTTTGGATTGATAACTTATAAATCATTCTCGATCAATATAGAGTGGGCCGATGTGAATACTTTAGCACCAGGTATACACGGAGCGAGAAGCGTATAATGTTTAGCGTACTAGAATTTGGATTCGTTTATGGTTTCTTAGTGGCTTTGTCTTTTGTGTTTTCCGCTGCGGAGACATCGTACTCGTCTTTGCGGCTCACACTCATAAGGCTTACAGCTGCAAAAGGGAACAGGTTGGCTCAGAGGGTGTTAAAATTGGCAAACGATTTGCCGCACACTTTGAATGCCATAATAATAGGTGACAACGTGATCAATCTGGCTTTCACTTCTCTGGCAACTTACGCTGGATACACCTTTTATGGAGCGCTTGGCGCCCTTGCATTCTCGCTCGCCAATTTTGTGGTGGTGTTTGTTGTGAGCGAGGCGTGGCCAAAGAATCTGGCAGTTAACAACCCAGAGAACATAGCAATGATGCTTTCTCCGTTCATGGCATACTATGTACAGGTAATGGACAAGCCCGCGGCGGCGTTGAGCAGGGTGGGGCAGAGTTTGTCCTCTGTTTTTTCGCGGAATCAGTCCAGAAAGCAGCTTTCGGCTGAGGAGAGAATGCTTTACGCCGTCGAGCTCGCAAAGATTGAAGGGGTGATAACCGATAAGCAACAAGATGTTATAAATCGACTGTTAAAGTTCGACGACATTTCAGCGGGAGACCTGATGATTCCGGCTGAGAAAACAGTAACCATTCCCAGCGATCACACGGTTGAGGAAGCAATGAAGGTTTTCGGCTCGGCGGGTCACAGAAGGCTTCCCGTGGTGGGTCTGGCCAAAGATAATGGAAAGGTTCAGCGCAGAGTCGTGGGCGCCCTCTATATAAGGGATGCCTCGGTGCTTTTTATGAACGGTTACGCAAAAACCAGTGTGCAGGACGTGTGCGAACCCACTGTGGTAGTCAGACACGATTCAAAGCTAATAGACGTCTTCAACAAAATGCAGAAGAGCGGCGCCCAAGTGGCCGCAATAGAAAAAGAAGGCGAGATTTCCGGGTTCATATTCATGAATGATTTGCTCGAAACCATAGTGGGAGAAACTTTCAGCAAGAGACCAAGGTGGCAGGAACGACTAAAAAAACGTCGACCATAATCCACTTGGGGACCAAATATTTGGTGTTTGTGGTGCTCTAACCAGTCGAAAACTTGGGTTATAGAAGGCTTAGCGGCTCGTCATCCATCATGACTAGAGCGCTTGTGGATGACTGGTTCAGTCAGAAACAGATGCTTTACTATAAAAGCCGAGTTTGCGCCTTGGGCCTAGGCAGAAATCTGTAGGATCGAAAAGAGCAGGGAAACACTCGCTTCTTGACTCTGCATATATCGAAGCCAGTTTTTCGTTCGCATTCATTGTTTTGTAACCCTTGCGTTGGATTGCTTGGTTCCAATAGGTTTAAGATGATTAACGGAGTTTTTTTTCACCCCTAGAGATGCTTCGAACATCAGCGCTAATCCATCAGAAAGTGTGTCTTTTGAGTTTTCAGTCAACATCCAATTTTTGCTTTTATTTTCTGAGTTTTTCCGCTCAGTTATTCAGTTGGATTCAGTTGATTTGGAGCACTCTTGCTCAAATCTTCTATGACCTCGTTCACTGGTTAAACATGACGATTCCGCTCGCCCCTTATGGAGGTGTACTCAGCGCTTTGAGTGTTCTGTTCGATTTGTTGGCACTTTTCTATGTGTTTGAGGAGAGAAAGTCTCTGCAAAAAATTTTTGGTAACAAAAGCCGCCGACGGGACAGAGGTGGAAACTTCAATTCGAAACACGCCGATGCGTTCAGTGATTCAAATCTTTCGGAGTTGAGCAAAAAGGTTTCTTCGGTCTCTGGTATAGAAAGCGTGACGATAATGGGTCTTGACCCGGAGGCTGACTTTAAACTTGAAAACGGCTCGTTGATTGAGCAGTCAAAAGTCGATGCTGCCTTAAACCAACCCATTATGGACAGCGAATCCCTTGTTGAATACATAGAGCGCGTTCTGAACGACAAGAAGAAGGGATCAGGGTCCACGAACAAAAGTTGATGTTTGAGCCTAGTGTGGACCAGTCGGGTCAAAGGGAGTGGACAACAACGTATTCTTTGAATTCGGCGTCAGTGATTCTAAGCCCTTATTATTCTCCTTCGGTGTTCTTTTCAATTGTATGCTTGACTCGGCCGAAAAATTGGAGCGTCTCTCTTCGACGTTGAAGGGCAAAGTCGTTACCGACGCGGATATTCTTCGAACTTTCTCTAAAGACATGTCACCTGTAAAAGGTGACGCGTTGGCCGTTGTCCGACCTTCGAGCGCCGAAGATGTCTTGGCAACCGTTCAGTGGGCTGTTGAGCATCTTGTGCCACTTGTGGGTCGGGGTGGAGGAAGCAGTTTAGAAGGTGAGTCCGTTCCCATGAATGGCGCTGTAGTCATCGATTTTTCGTCCATGGATCGAATTTTGGAGTTGGACGAAGAAAATCTGAGCGTTATGGTGGAACCAGGCGTAGTTAACAGGGCTCTGAACCGTTTTCTGTTTGACAAGGGACTCTTTTTCCCGCCAAACCCTGGTAGCTGGGAAATGTCCACAATAGGAGGCAACGCGGCAACAAACGCCGCGGGGCCAAGAAGCTTCAAGTATGGTTCAATGCGTAACTGGGTTAACGGGGTAGAGGTTGTGCTTGGAACGGCTGAAAAAACGTGGTTCGGCACACGCACCCGCAAAAGCTCAAGTGGGTTAGACATGGTGCGCCTCTTGGTCGGAAGCGAAGGTACACTAGGTCTATTCACCAAACTGTTGGTCAGGCTGGCTCCCATACCAGCCAAACGAGTGGGGGTGATAGTGCCCCTAGAAGACGTGGATACTGCGACCAAGGCGGTTGTAAAGCTGACTCATACACCTTCCCTTAACATTTCGGCATTGGAATTCGTGGATAAAGAGTGTCTTGACGCGCTGAACAAAGTGCAAAGTGCCTCGCTGCCAGAGTCGGGCGCAGCATTGATGGTTGAGGTAGAAACCGAGCCCGAAGAAGCCGACCAAAAACTCTCTTCGTTTTTATCTGTCCTATCCGATTTTAAGCTTGCAGGGGAACCTCTATACGAAGACAACGTGGACGCGATGTGGGATCTACGTGGAAGAATAACGCTTTCACTCGAAAAGTTGTACGGGCAACGCTATCGCGAAGATGTCGCCGTGCCCATTACGGCTTTTCCAGAACTTGTGCGCGGAGTAAAGCAGATTTTTATGGATAAACAGGTTAACGTAGTGGTGTTTGGGCACGCTGGCGATGGCAACCTTCACTTGGAGTTTTCTTATGACCAACTTGAGAAAGATAAGCTGAACAGCCTACTTGCAGAACTTTTCGCTTTAACCGTTGGGCTCAACGGCACAATTACTGGAGAACACGGAATAGGTTTGCTCAAACTACCATATCTCGGCTTGGAGCACAGTGGAGCCTCACTTGGGGCTATGCGGCGAATCAAGAAAGCTTTGGACCCGTACAACATTCTTAACCCTGGCAAAGCGTACTAAAGGCTTCGCTGAATCATCAAAACGCGCGAGAATCATAGCAGCGGTTCTGGGTCTCGTGTTTTGGATGAAGGTTGAACGACCCGACCAAACTTTTCGGCGCACCCCGAAAATCGTGTCTTGGTCGTCCAATGTTTGATTCTATACACAAAAAATTTCTGCGCTGTTTAACTGTTATACCGTGTTCCACCAGTTTGCCATGGGTGTACATCATCGAAGCCCTGAGGGTTAGCGTCTATCCGTCGTTTTACGAGTTATCTAATCGACCGGCAAAGAGACATAGTCGAGCTCTTTTTCATCTTTTGTGGTAGGATCCATTTTTCGGTTTAGACGGTTCGGCCTTTGTCTTCCGCTCGCAAGCATTAAAAAGCCCTGTAAGTATATTGTTTGTAACATGAGAGAGGCGGAGCTTTACCAAACCCTTCCGAACCAAAGGGTGAAATGCACCGCTTGTGCGAGAAATTGCCAAATAGGTGAAGGACAAATAGGTTTGTGCGGTGTGCGTCAGAACATTGCGGGTAAACTGCATTTACTGGTGTACGGCAGGGTTATTGCTGGAAACATTGACCCGATAGAGAAAAAACCTGTCACACATTATCGGCCTGGCTCAAAAATTTTTTCTGTGGCAACGACCGGTTGCAGCTGGCTTTGCAAATATTGTCAAAATTTTGATATAAGTCAAAGACGCAAAGTGGAGGGAGAAGACCTTTCACCGGTTGAAGTGGCAACGCTGGCAAAGCGATACGGTTGCCAAGGGCTTGCATATACATACAACGAGCCCTCAATATTTATTGAGTTTGCCCGTGACATAGGCTTACAAGCCCACAAAATGGGCATATTCAACATTTTCGTTTCCAACGGCTTTGATACGCCCGAAACCGTTCGTTTGATGAGCCAATTTCTGGATTGTCTTACAGTCGACTTTAAGGGTAGTGGCGAAACAAGGTTTGTGCAAAAATACGTGGGTATACCCAGCGCCCAGCCCATATTTGATACGCTGCTAGAGGCCAAGAAAAAGACGACTATACATCTAGAGGTAACAGACCTAGTAGTGCCAGCGGTGGGAGACGACTTGGAATCCTGTAGAAAGCTCTGCGCCTGGGTCTACGACAACTTGGGGCCCGAGACACCAGTCCACTTTCTAAGATTTCATCCAGACTACAAGATGATGGAGTTTCCTCTGACACCCATTGAAACACTTGAGCGCCACCACCAAGTGGCCAAACAGATGGGTCTCAGATACGTGTATATAGGCAACGTGCCGGGTCACAGATACGAGCACACCTACTGTGCAGAGTGCGGCTCGGTTGTAGTAGAGCGCAGCTCGTATCAAATACTTTCGTGGCGCTTGGACAAAAACAATCGGTGCCTAAGATGCGGGGCTCAAATACCCATATTTGGTCCTCTCGAAAAAACCTACGACGAGTTCAGGTTTCTACCAGTGATTTAGCCAAAACCAAAGCTTGGCTCAACCTGTAAATGAAAGTCTGATGCACGAGATACAACATTGTTCCCGTATATTCTCCGCATCATTGCCTTGGTAAACTATTTGCATGCGTTCACCACGTCTATCATTCTGGCGAACCATACATCGCCTTTGCTCTTTATGTGTTGTATGAGTTTTTCAAGCAAAATCAACCTGTGTCCTCTGCCAGTGATGAACGGATGGAAACAAATGTTGTAGATTCCGCCTGGAACGTTGTTGCACATGTATTCGAAGTCGTTGATCCAGTTTTCTAGGACACCCGAACCCGCTTTGAGCCCAGAGCCAAGACTGGAAGCTATGAATTCAAAGTGGGGGTAGTCGTCGAGTCCCCAGTAAACGGGGACCTCTACTAGCTCCGTGTCTTGACCGAATTTGAATGGCTCATCAGTGGTGACTACGTCTCCCTTTCTCACCTTGTAAGGTAAATAATCGTGCGCCATCATACTACTGTCGTACGCAAATCCTTCTTGGAGTAACAGGTCCACTGTGTTGGCGCTGAGGTCCCAAGCGGGTGACCTGTACCCCTTGGGTTTCTCACCCGTGATTTTGAAGAGGCACTCCGTTCCCCTTCTGATAACTTTTCTCTCTTCTTCCAACGTGAGACCTACGGGCGTTTCATGGAGGTAGCCGTGATGACCGATTTCGTGTCCACTTGAGTGAATCTTTCTTACGAGGTCTGGGTGAGTTTGAGCGTCGTAGCCGGGAATGAACCAGGTTGCCGGTACAGAGTACTTTTTTAGAATTTCAAGGATGCGTTCGACCCCAACAACGCCAAATTCCCCTCTTGAAATAGGTGTGGGTGTGGGTTGTTTGAATGCACCTATCCAAACCGAAAAAGTGTCGAAGTCGAAAGTGATACACGCGGCAAACCTTTTGCCGCTGGGGTATTCTACGCGTAGAAGTGTGACCATTTCTTTCACCGCTGCTTTAACTCTGAAAGCTCTAATTTCTCGTAGGGATTTGAGCACGGAGGCCCGTTTGTAATGTAAATGGTTCTGTCGTCTAGGTCCATGATTATCGAGGACAGCGTTTCTGATCTAAGATTTATTGGAATCGAAGGATCTTCGTGTCTGCAGACCGAATTGGGTCTGCCGAAGTGGTCTGTAAGCGTTTTTGTAAACGCGTCGTAATAGTTGCCTTTGTCTTTGAGTCTGCGCATCAGTTTGTCGGCTCTTTTTATTCTTATGATTGAGTCGGGGTACAGGGTTTTGATCTTGTCGCCGTACTTAGAGGTTATGCTTGTGTCACAGAACGTGTTCGCATGCGCGAGTACGCCGTCGGAGTCGTATATCACGCCGAATTCGTTTGGTGTGCATTCAACATCGAACACCACGCCGCCCGCCTGAGCAAGCATTATGTTGCCGGATACCGAACGCTCAGCTTTGGCTATCGCAGAAAGAGCGGCTGTAAGCGTTCTCTGATTCAATATTTTTCTGACCATGACAAGAAATGGTACTTTGGGTTCAAATTTGTCTCGGTCTGAAGCGAGTCCGTTGACAACCAAGCCGAGCCCTTCTGAATTCATCCCTTTGTGGCCCAGTATTCCAGCTTCTGTGTGAACCGCAAGGTTTGGGTATTCAGGTTCCTGCATTTCTATAAGTAAAACGCAGTTGTTTCTTACAGCGGGCATATAATCCCAGTTTTGCGCTATTATGGTGTGTCCAGTATTGGTCGCTTCTGAGTCAAGTGAAACTGCTGTGCATTCGGCGGACATTAGATTTATGTATACCAGCTCCCACCTGCTGTTCAGTGCGACTATTTCTTCAAGTGACAAGTCTGCGCCCGCAGCTACGCCCTTCATCTCTTCGAGTATATCTTTGTCGTATCTTTCGATTATCGGCAGAAACTTGTTGGCTTCACTCACTACACGTTCGGGTGGAATATGCATCGCGCTCCAAATATTCATGTAGTAAGACACGTTTCCCTTTATCATCTCTTTGGCCTGTTTCCCCAGCTGTTCCCCTCTCTCGTATGCTGTGCCCGTTACTTTTACGATTGGAAATCCCGCCACAGAAGTCATGTTCTGTCACCCTCCCCGTGAACCCAGTGAACTGAAAACCGTGTCAAGCGCTGTGTTACGTCGTATAATCGTGATAAAACTGTCGCTACGGTTGTAGTCTTAGAACTTGTTTCACACCGGTCGAACAAGTTGCAGCGATTCGGCGTAATCATACTATGGTATCGCCTCTCACTCACAACAAAGGATCTATAACTAAAAAGATTTTGGGTGACGCTAAAACCAAACAGACAGAACACCCCTGTTGGGTCATAAAAATTCGTTGTCACTGCCAACGCCCCTAGGACTACTGCGAACATTTGGGTCACTATCATTCGAAGCCTTTGATTTATCTTTGTGCGACGCATAGAGAGACACCGTATCTGGTAGTTCCTCAATGTTAGCGGTTTCTTTCATCAAAAGATAAACAATTGTGGAGGCAACCCCCGCCGCTGCAGCAAGTATAACAGGCGACTCAGGGTTATGCGTTGTTTGCAACAAATATGTTATGATTGCGCCGGTGAACCCAAAGAAAATTGTCTCGGAAATAAAATATGGTATATACGCCCACGCTCTATTGTTGGTGGGGAAGTTTTCGCCGATCCAAGCCACGAGGACTCCTGACAGAGGGGAAATAAAGAAGTCCAACAAAACAACCGCCAGAAGTGTTGTGACAAAGTCTCCACCACGAATAATGGAGAACATGGGGTAGGGTAACACAATGTATCCGATGCCCCCGATGAGTGCGGTTTTCCTTCTGCCAAGCTTTGTGTCGGACAGATAACCCCACATAGGGATAAAGGCGCAAAGAACAGCTGTACCAATGCTGGTTATTACAAGGCTGCTGTGCAGGCTCAAAGTAGTGTTCGTGGCCAAATATGTTGGCAGGTAGGAAAGCATCAAAGCAAAGGATGCCTCCCACACTATTCCCGCAACCGCAGTGTATAACGCGGGTTTCCAGTCCGTTGTAAAGACCTTTACAAAAGGTAGCCTCAAAGTCTCCTTTTTCTCAACCACTTGTTCAAATTTTTTGGATTCTGGGAGTCTCAGCCTTAGTATAAAGGCCGTTGGCAGAAGAATCACGCCGCCAACTATAAACGGTAATCTCCATCCCTCGGAATAGAAGAATGTGGAGCCAAAAGAGGTGACTACGATGCCGGTTACTGTCCCAAGCAGAAGGCCCAACACAACGGTGAATTGCTGAAAGGAAGAATAGTAAGCGCGTCTTTTTGATCCGCCCAGCTCTATAAGATAGCTTCCCTCAGACCCCCACTCGCCGGACGAGCCAAAACCTGCAAGTAAACGGAATACCAGAAGCAGTGCGGGTGCTAAATCGCCTATTGAAGAATAGTTTGGAATCAACCCCGTGAGAAGCGTGGCGAAGCCAATCAACCAAAAGGTTATCAGCATCGAGGTTCTTCTGCCCATTCTGTCGCCTATGTAGCCGAAAAAAGACGCTGCCGATTGAACCAGATAAGTAACCTATTCCGAAAAACAAAAAAGTGTAGAATAATCCGGACACTGAGCTCGGAAACAGTGCCTTGGAGACCGCGAGTGCAACTGCCCCGTACACCGTTGAATCGTATATTTGCATGAGCGTCCCGATGGATGCACCCGCTATTGCCCCAGCCGTTCTCTGTTTTTGTTGAGTGCTCAAAGTTGAACCACTGTATAAAACAATATCTTAACTAATTCTTATAGCTTGGGGTTCTGTTGACTTTAATAGGCTGTATTCGGGATGTTGTGCATTAAAAGGTGTACAAAATTCTAAATGTGACATGGATTGCGGCCCGACTGGTTGTCCGTGATCCAGTAATCGCGGCCCTGGAAATGAGAGTGTTACTTTGGTGTGCTAAGTGTTTAGAAACCGATTTTTGAACCGCTGAGCCAAGAAACCCTTTCTTATCCAAGCAGAGTTAGGGGTTGAATCGTCCACGGTTAGACAAAGGAAATATTGGAACGCATATAGGCCCTGACTGCGAGGAAGAGCATTAATACGGTTTCTGCAAACAGGAGTGCGACTTGGTACGCATCCGAGACCGAGTATATTCCTAGGAAACTGTCTCTTACGGCGTTGGCTTCGTATGTTAATGGGTTGACTATAAACAATATTTTGAGCGCTTCAGGCAAACTGTTTGTTTGAAAGAAGACCGTGCTAGCAAAATTCACTACGAAGATTACTAGGATCTGTATGCTGTTGTAGGCGTTTTGCGATTTTACGAGTGCTGAGATGTAAAGTACAAGTGAGCCAAAAAATATTGAGCCCAAGACGATTACTCCAAACATCACGAGGCCTCCCAGTAGCTGCGTGGGAACACCTGCCAATAATATGATGGCGCCTCCAAACATGACGAGTGCTCCGGCCACCGCGAATACCACTGATGTCATCATGATCCCTAGTAAGTACTCGAGCCGCGTGAATGGGCCCACTAAGAGCTGTGCCAACATACCCCATCTCTTGTCCGCCCATAGCATGCTACCTCCCAGTGTGCCGGCCATCAATGATTGAAGAGCCATTATTCCAGGGGTCAAGAATCTCAAATACACCACTTTGCCGGTTCCCGCCGAAGCAAGTATAGATTGAAAGCCGTAGCCAAAGAACACTAAATACATTCCGGGTAAACCAATAAGGATCAACAGTGTGCCAGGGTCAGTGTTAACCTTCATGTTTCTATACATGAGTTTGATAAGGTTCGGCGTTTTCACATCGAGTCGACCCCACCCTTGGAAATCGAGTCCAAGAAGACGTCTTCGAGCGTGTTCTTACGAACGTTGAGCCACTCCACCTGTGCGCCGGTCAGTTGTGAAACTTCGATTATTAATTGGAGGACTTCTTTGGGATTCTCGGTTAAAATCAGTGCCAATCCATCTTTGTCTCTTTTGAAAGTTGTGTTCGCGTCCAATCGATTCTTTAGAGCTTCAAAGAACGGGTCAGACTTTCCGTTGTTCACCGACACCTCGATGGTTCTTTTTCCTCCGTATAACTTTTTCAGGTTTTCGACTGTGTCCAACGCCAAAATCTTCCCAGAATCTATGACGGCGATTCTGTCACACAGGTAGTCCGCCTCTTCCAAGTTGTGTGTTGTAAAAACCACTGTTAAGCCTTCATTTACACGTGACCTAATGTAGTCCAGTAGGTTTCTTCTCACAACTATATCCAACCCAATAGTGGGTTCATCTAGGAAGAGTATGTCCATCTCATGCATGAACTCCCGCGCGACCTGAACCCTTTTTACCTGGCCACCCGAAAGGTCGAACACTCTCTTCTTCCGGACTTCCTCTAGGTCGAACATTTTTATGAGGCTCTCCTTTCTCCTGTTTCTCTCCTTTTTGGGAACGTCCCAGAGAACACCGTAAACGTCGAAGTTGCCCTCGACTGTTGTGAATTCGAACGACCCCCCCTGCTGGACAACGCCTATACGGCTTCTTATCTTTGTGCCATCGCGTAGTGGGTCCATTCCCAGGATTCTAAGGTTCCCTTCTGTGGGCTTTATTAAAGTGGTCAAAATTTTTATAAGGGTGGATTTTCCGGCGCCGTTTTTACCTAGCAGACCGAATACTTCACCCTTTCTTACATTAAATGTGACCCCCTTTAAGGCAAAATTTTTTCCGTCGTACGTGTGCCTGATGTTCTCCGATTCTATGACCCATTCTGAGTTCATTGGACCCTTCTCCTAATCTTTTCCTGTGCTTCCATCGATTCTGTCCAGCCTCACTGGTGCTTCATCCAGCCGAGCTTTATCCTCTACTTGGCAATCTTTGGTATAGAAGACTCGTCCAATCTTGCATTTATTACCAATCCGGACGATTCCCCCAGCCGCAACCCGGGCTTCGCAACGATCCATACTTAGCTCTTCGGTGGCTACCACTCTGTCAGTTCTGAAGTGGTTGTATCCTTTGAGTCCCAAATACAGTGTGAATCCAGCTGCACCGCTACCCGCCGTGTTTATGATACATACATTGGAAAGTATAACTTTGGTTTCTCCTCCTCCCTTTATAACTACTTTCTTGGAGTTGACAGACTCCACCGTTAAATGGCCAGAGATCGAGGTCTCCCCTCCGCAGCGTATGTATGAAGACTTTGCCGAGCCTCGAAACACCAGCTTCTCTTTTACCCAAAAACCCGAGTCGACGAGGCACGAACCCGAAAATTCCGCGTTTATACATTTGACTGCTCCAATCACTTCGATCGAACCCGAGGCTTCGATTTCCTCGGCGGTAATGTCGCCGCCCACTTTAAGCGAGCCTGAAGCCTTCAGGGTTTTCGCGTTGATGTAACAGCTCACATTGGCCGAGCCCGCTATTTCGACTAGTTTGGCCGAGAGATTGCTGAGCGAGTTGCTCCCGGCAAATTTGGCTTCTTCTGTGTCGAAAACTTTTTTTTCGGGCTCGTAGAGTTCGTGTTCGCTCACCTTTAACTTTGCTTCTTCTTGGGCATATATTTTTTCGTAGTATCCGTCGAACTTGTTGGGCTCGGCCTCTTTATCATGCTGCAAGCCTATTCACCCCCTGTAACCTCTTTTAGCGCATCCCTAATTTCTGTGAGTAGTTGTTTCACAGTGACGAGTCTCTTTCTGAGTTCCTCAGCTGCATCCTCATCACTTATTTCTAGGTAACGTTTCTCTGGCATCCTGACTATTCGCCTTTCGGAGAAAGGGAATCTCTAATCTGCTTCAACAGTTCTATGATGTCATCCAGTTCCTCGATCATGGCTCTTTGGGAAGCCCTTAGGACTCTGACTCTTTCGAAGTCCGTGTTTGCATCACTCGCATCGGTTTCCGCAGTCACACCAATACCCACAACTCCCAGAATGGTTGCCGCGGCTAACGCGAAGAATACTAGGATTGAGGCCACCAATACGCTTAGCCCATGGCCCACATAATAGAGTGCAGAAAGCGGCACAATTACGCCTATCGCGATCGAAGGAGCCATGTACAGAGCTGTTATTCGGAACTTAACCATCTTTACTACGCTCCTCCACGAGTCGTTCAAACAAGTCTGGTGTTATTTCGAGTCTGAAGGGTTTTACGCTGTAAATTTTTCTTTCACGATATCCCCCAATACCAGAAATTACTTTGCCTTCGACGAGTCCTGCTTTCTCAAGGGACTCTAGGTAGAGATGGATGAGCGGATAGGAAAGGTGGAGCTCTTTTGCCAAAGCGTATATGTGCTTGGGTTGCCTTCTTAGCGATGCCAATATGCTTATTCTGACGGGATTTGAAAGAGCCTTCATTAAACGAAGCATCTCCTTGATAGAATTGATTTCTGCCACAATTTCTTGCGGTAATATATCAAACAAATCTTATATATAAGATTTTTCTTATACTTCTTGCGAAACCAAACTCCGTCATACCAAACCGCCTCATTTAAGTGAAACCAACCAAAAGCTCCAAACTTCAATTGAAACACAAAGTGCACCCGAACTCTTTAGGGTTTACACGTCTTATTCGATTTTGAAACAATTCAGAGCTGTGAAACCGTGTCCGTCTTTTCAATACCCATTCGTCTCTTAGCGGGAATAAACTTGGCTATTAATATGATGGCAATTATGATACCCGCAACCGCTCCAGTAAACGGTGCGGAGTACCCAAATCTGAGATAAAGCAGTGTAGCTATGACAGGGCCAAGCGTAGCTATCAATCCTCTAAAAGTGGCCACTGCTCCAAGCAGTTCTCCTCTTCTCTCGGCCGGGAAAGCGTCTGTCAAAACTTGAAACTGGACTGGCAACCATGTTGAAATTGCCGTTCCCCAAACAAAGCCGTAGAATGGAGCGAGTTCAACTATCGGGAAAAACCCCCACCCAATCCAGATTATAGCTCCCAAACACTCGGATGTCACCAACAAATTTTTCGCTCCTATTCTATTGGTCAACCAGCCACCTGGCAGCGTTCCGAAGGCCGTTCCAAGCGGTAACGTGGTTGCAATTAATCCGAAGTCTCCACTGGTATAACCCTTGGAGACTTTCAGCAGAGCTGGAAGAATCGACATGCCAACCGCCCAAGCAAGGGAGTCTGCGCTGAACACCGAAAAGTATCTCCAATATTTGAAAGCGTCCAGAACCACCCGGCGAATATTTGAACTTTCACGCTCCGCAGCAATTTCAACAGAGTTCACCCGAACATTCGTGAGCCTGCCATACAGAAGAAGGAATCCGCTGGTTTCGAGTAACGCAGCCAAAGCCAGTAGAGGGGCTGGGCCAGTGATAGGGACTACTCTGCCAGCCAAATAACCCGTAGCCGCGCTGGGTAAAACATTTGCGAGCAGGACGACGCTATATATTCTTGACCTTTGCTGTATCAAAACGCTGTCCGCAAGAGCCGCGTCCAAGACTGGCAGAGCCATAACGCTGAGGCTCCAAAGCGCATACGTAACAAATATGAGTTGGGAAACCTTCAATATAAAGGCGAGCGTCGCCACGCTCCAACAACCAATCAGAAAACCGCTGCCCAATAACACAAGCCTTCTTCTTCCGCCTCTGTCCGAAAATCTTCCACCGAATACTTGGACAAGGCTGGCGAGTACACCGTTTTTACCGGACAGAGCCTCAAGAAGGCCAATTGTGGCCACGGGTATCCCTAGGGTTAGCAGGAAGGGCTGCCAGAAAACCTGAATGTAGCCGTTGTATGTGCCTTGGAGCACGTTGTAGGCTATCAGCGTCTGAATGTTCAACTGCGCCGGGAACAGTTTCGACCTGAAAGTGGCTTTGTCGGGCACTTTGAAACACTTCTGTGGAAGACGCTTATTTTCATCTCATTAAAAAGCTTGATTGTAGAAAATGGCCGCGCATTCGCTTCCTTCTGTTTGGATTCCCGAGCTACACTGGACGCAGATTTGTTTTTGCGTGAACAATGTGAGTCGAAAAAACAGTAAGTTTCTGGACGATTTTATGTTCAAATGTTCAAAGGCAATGTCAACGCTTATCGTGTTTTCATGGCCAAGTGTGATGAGGAATTCCTCGTAAATTTTTCATTATCACGAACACGCTCCCTCCTTATATGGGTTGGAGTCGAGCGTGGGTATCAGCGGTCGCGGTTTTACAAACCATGAACAAGAAAACTTTGAGCTTTAGAGGGAGAGGATGTCAGTTATTCTACAGATAGCCTTTTCGCCAAGAACGAATCGCTTCATAGCTGAATGCGATGGTTGCAGCCAACAAAGCTATGAAAGCCACTGGGTTGGGTCTGAGGCTTGTGTATTCGGAGTACTCCAGTAGCCAAACGCCGAAAAAAAGTGAGTAGAAGACTTGGCGGGGAACCACCTTGCCGTGTATTCTCAGGAAGTGTTTGAGCGCTCCCACTTCAACCAACTGTTTAACTAAGTATTCCCCCTCCATTGTTCTTTCAACCAAGCCGGCCCGCTCGAGTTTTTCAAGGTGGTGGCTTGCGCCGCTGGGGCTTGAGAACTTCATTGCTCGCTGTAACTGTCTTACGCCAACTGGTGACGACTGCTTTACGAGGTACATATAGACCTCCATTGTTCTACCCGTAAGTACCTGTTCGGGCTTCATCGAGTTCTGTCTGTTGGCTTCGGCTGAAGATTTAAGCAATGCTGACGCGCCTCGCCGCCAAGTAACCCACTAGGGCCACTGCGGCGGCCCCCGCAACGCTTGTTACAAGGAGCTCAAAGGAGCCCCTAACCGCGAATCCGTTGGTAGTTCCACCGGGTTTGTAGACGGTTACACGCTGTGTTTGGGCGCCCAGCGGGTTGGGAGAAAAACTCGGTGGACCAGGGGGCTGGTTGAACGGGGTTACAATACCCGTTGGTGTTGGTTGACCGTAAGGATATGTCGGCGCTGGCTGTCCCACGCTACTTGCCGCATATAGCGGCATTGGAAGAATCATAGGGCTCAAGCTTTCGTTTAGCGTCAGCGTTAAGCTGCTGGGCAGAGGCGGCAAGAGTATTGCTTGGCCCTGCAAGTTGATGGATTCCGGCCAATAGTTTACTGTCACGTTAACAGGTATTCCACCCGCGTTGACGGTTTCGTTGAAAGCTCCTCCACTCAGGTTTAGGGGGTAATAGTACTCAGCGAATACTTCAATGGGTACATTTGGAACCGTGACCACGTTGCTTGCTTGGACCACTGGTTGGTTTGAGCAGTCACCGTACCAGTAGTATTGGTAGCCCAAAGGTTCAGCGTATACATAACTGGGACTCGCCGCTGAGCCGTTGACGAATCTTGCGTTCACAGTCAATTGTTGGCAACCGTACTGAGACAAGTTTTTGGGGGTAACATCGATGTTGAACGGAGCTTTTACCACGGAATAGGCGTACTTATTGCTCCATCCTCCCCACCACGGTTCGGGGTAACCACTTTTTGAACCGTATGGTATGTATGTTTGGGTTGTGACTATGTATGTGTTCTGAGGTAATGTGAATGCCAGCTGATTGTATGACGAATACTGCGACGCGATTAGAGTGCCATTCAAAGAGTAGATTTGAATGTAATAGTACTGGGCTCCATTCTCAGCCACCGTGACATAGGAGGGCGAGGTTTGTTGTGTCACCTGCGCGCCCACAGCTGAGCCCGCTACTGCTAGGGTCAGCGAAACGGTCACGAACAAAACCGGAATCCAAAGCGTAAGTCTTGGTCGCATATTTGCTCGTGCTGAATACTTGTGCATAGACTTAATGCTAGGCAATCGAACCAGTGTCCGAAAGATTAGAACACGTCGCGCCTCATATAAAAGAACCAGTGGGAAACTAACTCGTCTTGGGCCCGTAAACCACCGTCCAATTCGCGGGTCTGGTTTCAAACCTACTGGGTCGACGCTGAGTTCAACGTTGTTTACTAATAAGCTTTTGACACACCACCGCGAACTGTGTCAATAAACATGGTTGGGATTCCCAATCATTCGAACACATCGAATCGGGTACCCTCCAAGAGCGGTTTGACCGTCTCCTAAGTGAACCCGTTACCCAGCCACTTGCCCGAGGGCTTCAGCATCCAAAGTTCTGGGACGCTGAAAAGTGTTGGTTTGAATCTAATCCTTTCTCAAAACGTTTGTCACCCGTTGAGCCGCTTCTTGAAGCTCCGCCATAGAAGAAGCGAAGGAGAACCTAACGTATCCCTCACCGTTCGCTCCGAAGGCAACGCCGGGAACAGCTGCGACTTTGGCCGATTCGAGCAACGTTTTGGTCACCTCGGTGGAGGAGGGGTTTATCTTTGAGAAATCCGCGAACGCGTAGAACGCCCCCTTTGGTCTGAACGCCCATACGTCTGGCAATTCGTTTAGGGCTCCAATAAAAAAGTTTCTCCTTTTCTTATACTCTGACACCATTTCGTCCACGATGTGTTGGGGACCCTTTAACGCCGCAAGCGCCGCGGCTTGTGAAACCGAAGAGGGACACGAGTTGATTGCAGAGTTCAGAGCTGCCACGCCAGAGACTACGTGTCGTGGTCCCGCTACATACCCCACTCTCCAACCCGTCATCGCATAAGTTTTTGAGAAACTGTTAATGGTGAATGTTCTTTCCCATGCATCGCTTATCGCTGCCAAGCTGATGTGCCTAGCGTCCTCGTATACAATTTTTTCGTACACTTCGTCCGACACAAGATAGAACCCTGTCCTTTTGGCTAGGTCCACCAATCCCTCAAGTGTCTCTTTGGGGAAAACATTGCCCGTGGGATTGGAGGGACTATTTACGATCATTAGCTTGGTTTTCGGGGTAATCGCTTCCGCCACTTCTTCCAAGTCAGGTAAAAAGTCGTTTTTCCTTGACAGTTTGTAGGGAATGGGTTTTCCACCCGCTGAGAGAATCATGGGTATATAATTTGGCCATCCTGGGTCCGGAACCAGAACCTCGTCCCCGTCGTCCACCGTTGCGAGAAGTGTAAGGGAAAGAGCTCCCGTGCCTCCATTCGTTACGGCTATTTCTTCGCGTGGATCATAGCTCAAACCGTTTTCAGAACGCAGCTTTTGACCGATGGCTTCTCGTAGTTCCAAGAGGCCCGCGCTTGATGTGTAGTGCGTCGTGCCACCATCGACCGCCTGCTTCATCGCGGAAACGATATGAGCGGGTGTATTAAAATCGGGGTCGCCAGCTTGCAGCCTAATGACTTCGTCGGTTCTTGCCGCGTCCGAAAGGATTCTTATCGCAGATAAAGGAAGCTTCCTTACTCTGGAAGAAATTCCCTCTTTGAAATCTTCGTTGTTCATCGCCCTCAGATTTGTTTGGTCAATTATTAAGCTTATTTGGGTTCTGCGCCGCTTTGACTCTGGCGAAGTATTGGCTTAGCGTGCCTTGTCTGTTAACAAACAAAAGGGTTTAAGGAAACAAGGAACTCTTTGTCGACTACGATACGACGAATCTGTGTGTCAGCGTCTACACACGCATAAAGCACGCCTTATAGCTAAAAAGTGTACTCAACCGCCGATGTTTGATTTCGGCTATAATTGGGCTTCGGCAAAACACCATGTCTATGGCCCAAAGGTATAAAGGCTCAGCGGTGAAGGATTCGTATTCGCTGCTTGTGCAAATTTGAAGTATCATGGACACGCAGAACCTATTTCGAAAAGCTTGGCCCGGTGGCTCTATGAAATGGATAGGTGTGGCGTCGTCGTCTCTAAAAAAGCCTCAACGCTGCTTGGCGCTAGTTGTGGTCAACTTTGAAACATACAGATACACATTTCGAACGGGGTTCTGCGAGTCGACGCAATGCGTTTGTTTGAAACCTTTAAGTTGAACGTGCGGAAACATGTTGCGGTGAACCGGCATTAAAGTGGCCATTGTAGGACTGGGGGTTGCGGGGGGTTACTTGGCAGCACGGCTCGCACGCGAAACCAGTCACGAGATTCATGGGTTCGACATGTTGCAGCAGGTTGACACCAAATGCGCTTGGGGTGGGTCCAAACACGAGCTAAGCAGGCTTATCAACCAACTTGAAATTGACTTTTCGCGGTTCATTTTCTTCGAAGGAAAAAGATTGCAGGTGTTTTTCGAGGATGGACACCAACTCAACATTCCGATTGTTGGGTTGGTGACTTTTGACAAAGATGGTTTGGAGAAAGCTTTGCTACAAAAAGCCGTTGAAGCCGGAGCGAAGATTAATCGAGGAAGAAAGGTTCGGCTCGACGACCTCGAGGGATTTGATTTGATTGTTGATGCCACAGGTGTTTTTAGGTCGATGTTGCCCAAGATAGAAAACGACATGATTTTCCCGAACTTAGAGTATCGCGTTGAATATGATTCGAACCCCCCCTTCGACGACTTCTCAGTGTTTCCGTACAGTAGGTTGGGAGGATACACTTGGTTCTTCCCCTTAAACGGTAAAATTGCTCACGTTGGAGGCGGCGACAGGTTTCACAGGCAGAAGCAGTATGTTGAGCAATTCATGAAGAAACACGGTGGAAAGCCCTTCAAAACCATAGCTAGGCCGGTTAGAATGGTTCCTCCCACTCGCTGTGAACCCATATATGTGAGAAAGGGTCCCCAGTCACTTGTCGGAGTTGGTGAATCCATCGGAGCGGTTTTTCCGCTTCTGGGAGAAGGAATCATCCCTTCGTTGCAATCCGCCGACCTGCTCTTTGAAAGCTTTGGCTCCAAGGATGTCGACGTGGAATCATACAGAAGGGGGCTCAGAAAAAAATTTTTCTACTTTGAGCCCATTTTCAAAGCCATATTAGCGAAGTGGAGAGGGAACTGGTCAGCGGCTCTATACGCACCCTCCCTCATACCTTCCTTTGTTAGGGTCAAAAAAATGGAGAAGCGATTCGGCTTTGAAATAAGGCTGTCAGATCTGATTGAAATATTTAACAGAACCTAAAGTAAATCGGTGAGCTGCGAAATCCTCTTTATGACATAATCAGCTCTGCATTCACTGCTTCTTTTGCTGAAATAATCCTCCAGTTTTCCGGGATAATACACGGTTCTCACACCGGCGCGTCTGCCAGCTTCCACATCAGACGGCATGTTACCCACATAGACGGCTTGAGCTGGATTCAGACCCATTCTGTTAAGAGCCAAAAGAATGCCCTCTGGAGAGGGCTTCGTCTTGGCCACGTCTGACCTGGTAACGCAGACATCCAATTCGTCAAGGAATCTGAGTCTCAGCGCCAAGGCTTTAAATTTTGAAGCGGGCATATCTGAGACCACGCCCAGTCTGTAACCCTTATCTTTTAGGTGCATCAGAGTTTCGGGCGCGCCTTCCACCGGTTGAGCCAAGACGGTTCTCACCTTGTCTATCCAAACCACCATTCTGGCCGCAAACTCCAAGGTTTTGAAGGGATTAGACCCCAAGACTTCTCTTAGGGAGAGAAGCACTCTTAACTCGTAAAGTCTTCTGGCTTTCCCTATTCTTTTTGTGGCTGCATCCAGCAATTGCTCTTTGAGTCTCTCTGAGTAAGCGAACCCCATGTCCACGAGCGTTTTTCTTACGCCGTACTCTATTCCGCTGGCTACGTCTATCAGCGTATCGTCAACATCAAAGAGCACCGCTTTGATGGGGTTTCCGTTCAAACCTTGGCCACATCTGTATATGGTCACGGCGGCTATATAGAAATTGCGTAAAATGCGGAATGCATCTCTTCCCAGACCTGAATAACTTGTGTTGCGGTGGCCTACGTAAAGAGTGTGTTGTTACTCATGCTTTTGTACCTACGTCTGGAATTGGGTGCAACTATTATGGCTGGAGAGAGTCTGTGTATAAACAACCAGAGATTTACTATATATTATAAATATATGTTAGTATGTTCTGGTTTGAATAAATATATTTGTAGTAAGCCAAAAGGTTAAATATGTACTTGGATAAGGCTTGACTATGCGAACCTTAAGTAGCAAATCAGCCTTAAGCAGATCGGCTACCGTAGGGATCATCGTAGTGGTCATAATCATAATAGTAGCGGCAGCAGTGCTGCTAACTAGGCCCAGCACTTCCTCGCCCACAGTTTCTAGCACGAGTAGCGCAACTTCGACCACTAGTGTCCCCACTACAACCACAGCAGCGACTACAACCACTACCGCAACAACCAGCACAACGACTACTTCGTCGTCTTCAACCACCTCGACGAGCTTTCAGCTGGGTCCAACGAACAGAAGCGAATTAGTAGACGAGTCAGCGGCCGCAACGGCTGGAGACTCTCCGCCGGACGACCTCGACCCAGCGACAGGCTTCTTTGTTCCGGACCAACCAGTGTTCACCAATGTATTTCAGCAGCTTGTCGAATTCAACGGTTCCAGTTTCTCCCAAGTAGTGCCCGTCCTAGCCTCCAACTATAGCATTGAGAACGATTACCAAACCTACGTGTTCTCTATTAGACCCAACGTAGAGTTCTCTAACGGTGACCCCTTGACTGCAGCGGATGTTTGGTTCAGCTATGTTAGAGAAGTCTATCTTGGCCAAGCTGTGGGAATATCCAACTACGCGGAGCTTACGGTTAACACCTCAACCGTTGCAGCGACAGGTCTAATAATTCCGTGGGGTATACAGCACGCAATTCAAAGCGTAACGGGGCTGCCAGCCGAAACCAATCCCAACGTGACAAAAGCTGTGCTCAACAACATTCTTAGCAATTTCAACCCGAACAATGCGACCATTCAGAAAATCATGAGTTACCCCAACCAAGCCTACGTGGTTACTGGCCCAATGACTTTTGAGATAAACCTGATGGTTCACTACCGCTTCTTCTTGCAGGATATCTCTGCTTGGTGGGGCGCAATAGTTGACCCCGCCTACGTTGACGCCCACGGAGGAGTCCAGGCCAACACGCCCAACAGCTACTTCGACGCCAACGGCGGCCCGGGAACCGGACCCTACGAAATAAGAAGCATCGCGGCTTCTTTCTCAACGATTGTGCTTCAACCAAACCCGCACTACTGGGGTATCAACGGTCAAAACGTTCCAGCGGTGGCTCAGGCACCTCATATCCCCATAATCATTATCAATTACGGCTTGTCTCAAAACGCTAGGATCGAGGACTTTGGTACAAATGCTGCTCAGATAAGCTATACGGACACGCCCACACTGTTCGGTCAAATGTACAATGCCTATCAGTACAAGCAGTATTATTCTTTCAACCAGATACTCGACAATCTTGGACTTTACCCAGCATTCTTCTATATTTCCATGAACACGCAGAAGTATCCCACTAACAACAACGACTTTAGATTGGCGATTGTGCACGCAATCAATTATACGCAGGTTCTCGATGAAAGCTATGGTTTCAACGGCCAGGTATACGGTCAAATAGCTCTTGGACCGGTGTCGCCCAGTTTCTCTGCATTCTACAATCCGGGTAACCTACCCATGTACAATTTCAACATCAACTTGGCGGCATACTATCTTAACCTAGCTGGTCAGCAAGAAGACTTCTCGGTCACCATGCCCAACGGCACGGTGTTGGGTAACACATCTGCGCCTCCACTTGAACCACTAACAATATACTATGTGACACCTCAGAACCCGCTCACAGAGATACAGCTCACCATAATACAAAACGACTTGTCGAAGCTGGGACTGGACGTGGGGTTCCAAGGCGTTACGACCACGATCGTCACTACTTGGACCACTGCTCAGCTGACGCCCAACTTTGTGGATTTGGGTTGGATACCCGACTGGCCCGACCCGATTCTTCAGCAGATAGCTCCCGCAATCACTACAACGAGTTATCTGCCTGCTTGGGTGAACCTTTCCTCCGTGAATCAAATAATGGCGACGCTACCCTTCCTAACAAACCAGACACAACAGGTTCAGCTTGTCAAAGAGCTCTACAACATAACCTATAACTACGCACCCTACGCATGGCTACCCGACCCAGACCTATACTTGTTCGTGCAACCCTACGTCAAAGGGTTCACCTACAACGTGTTCATGGGTTACTGGTACAACATGATGTACTATCCGAACTCAACCTCCTAAATCCCTCTTTTTTTGTTATGAATACGTTTTAAAGTGTGTTCGACCTACTTCTAGGCGATGACCAATCAATGGCGTCAAACGTTTTGTTCTTCGTGGTAAGAAGAATCATAAACGCTTTTATTACCCTTTTCTTCCTAATACTCCTAATATTTGTTTTGGTCCACGTCATAGCTCCCTCTCCGCTTGCGTTAGCAAGGATATACGCGGGTAGCCCACACGCCACGCTTCCAGAGCTCCAGAACATAATAAAACAGTATAACTTGGCGGCTCCAGTTCCAGTTCAGTTTTTGGACTACGTGGTCAATATCTTCCATGGTCAGTTCGGCTTGGACACCTTCTACAAGGTGCCCGAGTCCAACCTAATAGCCGAGTACTTGCCCATAACAATGGAACTTGTAATCGCTGGGCTCATAGCAGCGGTGGTGATAGGCCTTTTCACAGGTTCCATAGCAGCGTCCAACAGGAACACGCCCGTAGACTACAGTGTGAAGGGTTTCTACCTGATAACTTGGTCAGCCCCCGTGTTCCTTGTATCCTTCATAATTCAGCTTTTTTTGGCCTATGAGCTCAAGCTTTTACCGGCCAACGGAATGGTGGACCCCGTTCTCGTCGCCCCTCCCCCTGTAACGGGTGAACCCTACCTGTCCGTCCTTCCGCAACCGTTGCAGGGAGGTTTGTCAGCCTTTATTTCTGGCATCACCAGTTTTCCACTTATTACGTCTTTGATTGATGGCGACTTTAACTACTTTGTGAGTCTCATACACCACATTGTTCTGCCCGCTATCACCATAGCGGTCATTAGTTTTGGCGTAATAACTAGGCTCACAAGGGCCAGCATGATAGACGCCTTGGACAAAGACTATGTCAGGCTGGCCTATATGAAAGGGTTGAGCAAAACACAGGTGGTTTACAGAACCGCTTTCAAAAACGCCGTCATTCCAATAATAACTCTGATAGCACTCATATTTGGCTTGTCCACTGGTGGAGCAGTGGTTGTCGAAGACATTTTTCAGTACCACGGAATGGGTTACTTTACGGTGCAGGCGATCTTTAACCTTGACTACATAGCCATTTTGGCTATAACAATAGTTGTCGGCATATCGGTTATTGCCGCCAACTTTATTGCGGACATATTGTACGGCGTGGTTGACCCCCGCATAAGACTGGAGTGAGTACGTTTGAGCAAACTCGGTTATCTGTTAAAAAGAATTCTGGGTTTCCGGGAGCAAGTGGCCGCCCAAGTCGTTGTTAAAGAGGAAGAGAAAAAGGAGCGCTCCCTGAGCGGTTACGCCTTCTACCTCAAGTTTTTGGCCGAAGACAAACCAGCTTTGGTGGGGCTGGGCATTATAGCCCTGTTTCTGATTTGGGCACTGATTGAGGGCTTGATGCAGATTGCGGGTTACTATACCAGAGACCGCGCTCTGGGCTGGATTCTTCTGCCAAGCAACCCGCTTCAACTCAATTTTCCGCAGTCGCTGCTTCCACCCAGTCTTTCGCATTTTCCAAACAACATTCTGGGCACAGACTTCAACGGTGAAAGCATTTTAGCCAGATTACTCTATGCGGCACCGCGTGATGCCTTGGCGGCGATTCTAGTAGTGTCTTCTGGCATAATATTTGGTATGCTGTTGGGAACAAGCGCGGGTTATTTGGGTGGCTGGGTTGACGAACTTATTATGCGTATAACAGATGCGTTTCTAGCGCTGCCAGCGCTTATACTCGCCATAACGCTTAGCGTGTTGCTGGGGTCGGGTTATACATCGGCGCTTCTGGCACTGGTGATTATATGGTGGCCAACCTACACCAGATTTTTTAGAGGTCAAACGCTTGCTTTAAAGTCGAGGGGATTCATAGAAGCAGCTAAGCTGAGCCGCGTGGGAACTTTTAAAATTCTTGTCAGACACATATTTCCGAATGCGGTGGACCCAATTCTGGCCTATGCTGCGTTGGACATAGGAAACGTTATTCTTACCTATTCCACCTTGGCGTTTCTCAGCATAGGTGTGCAGCCTCCTTTGCCTGAGTGGGGGGCCATGTCTTCAGATGGTCTTCAATATTTCCCCCAGGACTGGTGGTGGGCGATTTTCCCAGGCTTAGTTATAATGATTGTGGTCATCGCATTTACGCTTGTGGGCGACAGGATGCAGGACCTGATAGGGGGGAGGGCAACCTACTGATGCTTCTCGAAATAAACGACCTCAGTGTAGAGTATAAAACCGTGTATGGAAGGCTGAAGGCGCTCAATGGAATCGACCTGAGCATAGACAAGGGTGAAAGCGTATCTTTGGTGGGTGAAAGCGGTTCGGGAAAGTCCACTCTGGGGTTGTCGATTGTAAGACTTTTACCTTTGAACGCTTCCTATACCAGTGGCAGCATTCTGCTTGATGGTAAAGACATCGTTGCTATGAGTGATGCCGAAGCCAAGGCTATTCGTGGCACAGTAGTTTTCATGATTTTCCAAGATCCCTTGAACAGTTTGAACCCAGTGAAAAAGGTCAGCACTCAAATGTTCGAAGCTTTGAATACAAAGTACAAACGTGAAGGAAGAGGATTTGATGAAAAACTTGCGTATCAACAGGCGATCGAAAGCTTGAAAAGCGTCAGGATGCCCGATCCAGAGCTCATAATTGAAAGATATCCGCATCAGCTTTCGGGTGGACAAATACAGCGGGTGGTTATAGCCATGGGCCTGCTCATGCTTCCAAAGCTACTGATCGCCGACGAGCCTACATCCGCATTGGACATTACCATTCAGGCACAGGTTTTGAAACTCATGAGTGAACTGAAAAAGGAGTATGGTATGTCGATTATGTTTATAACGCACGACATCAGCGTGGCCTACAACATCTCGGATAGGATGGAAGTCATGTACGCGGGCGAAGTGGATGAGGATAGGTCCACAGATGAAGTGTTGAAGAACCCCCTTCACCCATATTCCAAAGCTCTGATTTCCAGCATACCACGCGTCACCAAACGTGAAGCCAAACTAAAGGCGATTCAAGGTTCCCCGCCCGACATGCTCAACCCGCCGCAAGGGTGTCGTTTTCACCCAAGATGCCCCGCTGTGATGGACGTATGCAGAACAAACAATCCGCGGTACACCAAGATGAACAGTGGTCGAGTCAGGTGTTTTCTGTATGGTTGAAACCGTTGTCTCAACGCGGAGCCTAAAAAAATATTTTTTGGCCACTAAACACGGATTGCTCGAAGTCGTCTTTCGCAGAGAACCTCTCTTTGTGAGGGCTGTGGATGACGTCAGCATAGACGTCAAGCAGGGTGAAATACTTGCCTTGGTGGGTGAGAGTGGCTCGGGGAAAACCACTTTGGGTCGCCTGCTCACAACCTTGGAGCACCCCACGGGAGGAGAGCTGTACTTTATGGGCGAAAAAGTGGCATCAAAAGATGTTAACAAGGTGCGTCAACAAGTTCAAATGGTTTTTCAGAATCCACTTGAAAGCTTGGACCCCAGAATGACCATACGCGACATCGTCACGGAGCCCATTTCGAAGCAAAGAGTTGACAGACAAGAAAAGGAAAGAATGCTTGAGGCGGCTCTGATGTCTGTCGGGCTGGACCCTTCCATTTACAAGTTTAGGCGGCCAAGGGATCTGTCGGGTGGTCAAAGGCAACGCGTGGCTTTGGCGCGGGCCATAATATCCAACCCCAAATTCGTGGTTTTGGACGAACCCACTTCTGCGTTGGATGCTTCTGTTCAGGCTCAAGTTCTCAATCTCCTACTGGATTTACACGACAACTACAAGTTCACCTATATTGTGATAACCCACAACATAAGCGTGGCCAGATTCATAGCGGATAGGTTGGCGGTCATGTATGCCGGCAAAATAGTGGAGATTGGTCCAACCGAAGAAATCATAAACTCTCCCAAGCACCCATACACTCAAGCGCTTCTCAAGTCACTTCCCAAGCTGGAGGCGCGCGGCATGGAGCCTCCTAAAGGCGAGGTCCCAAGTTTGGTACGCCCCCCGAATGGGTGTCGCTTTCATCCAAGGTGTCAATTCGCAATGGAAATATGTAAAACAACTGAGCCAGGCTATTTTGCAATGAACAACGCTGAGGTTGCATGCTGGCTCTATGGCGAGGTCAGATGAGCGAAACCCTGCTTAGACCCGTTGTGTCCAAGACCTTTGTGAAAGGCGCGATAGGCATAGCCTTTTTCTCGATTTTCTTGGAGGTGAACGCCTCCAACATTGTCAACTACTTGATTTTTGTGCTTGTATCCTTTATACTGGTGGCGCTTTACTCGCTTTATAAGCGCGCCTCACATTATAAGCTGGAAGACGAAGCTCTGGTGATCGCTCGTCCGCTGCGGGCTTTGAAGAAGGTTAGATATGTAGACATCGCCGATTTGTCTGTGTCGCAGGGAATTTTGGCTCGCAGGTTTCACTGCGGAACCGTGTTCGTGATAATGAAAAATGGACGTGGTAGCTACGCCGTGGCGGGAGGAGGTTTTGCTGAAGCACTGAGAGACGTTAAAGAACCCACAAAGGTTTACGACGAAATCGCCTCAAGACTGGACTCGATCAGATCGTTTTGACTCTGTTTGGTGTCCAATCGAAACCTGTGGCTCTTTGGGTGTTTAAGCCGCCAACGTAAAAACCTGTGTGTCACTACCAATCCAACAAATTCTTGACTGAGATGTGTCATGAGTCGTCGAATGGTTTTGATGCTTTTGTTGCATAAAGAAGCGTTGCCGCGGCTAATATCGCCATGGCAGCCGCGTATAAGTATGAATCAAACTGGTTGACTGTAAAAAGCAAACCCATAAAGAGGTTTGATACAAAGAGTCCTAGACTTTTGTAGGCGCTCAGCAGACCCATTCCACCCGAAAGCTCGGCAGATTTTACAAGAGTGGATGTGAGTGCGGGTTCAAAAGTTTCTGTGACCCCCGTAGCCACTCCCAGAACAATCGCGGACAAATAATACTCCGGCAGGCCCAGCTTAAAGGTATATGTGAGCCCCAAAGCAAGTGTTGCCATAGCTGCCATGGAATAACCTGGTAGCGAGAGTGTTTTTGCGGCGTCGAATTTGGAGGAGCCGAAGGCGTATCCGCCGAGGGCAGACGCGCCCAGAAAGATTGCGTATGTAATAGCCCCCAACGCATAGTTGTTCTGGGTTTCTGCGACGGTTAGAACTGGAAAACCCAAGCTGTATGAACTGAGGCCGAAGAATGCGGACGATACGAGCAAGGCTCTAAACACACGCTTATTTTTAGCTGCGTCCTCGGTTTTGGCGTGACTTGGAATCACACTCTTTGTTGGGTGGCTACGCACAAACGCGAGTAGCAACGTTGAAGCGGACAATGGAACAACTGAGAAAAGTATTATTTCGCCAATGGGAAACTTGAGAAACAAAAGCAAAGCAGCGGTAAACACAGATATCATACCTCCAGCTACATCCAAAGCATGCAAGAAACCAAAAGTTTTCGATAGAAAACTTTTCGAGGATACGTCCGCAAGTAGCGCCCTTCTAGGCGGCGTGCGAAAGTTCCTGGACCACCAACCAGTGGTGAACAAGGAGCCCACGAAAAAGGGGTTGCCTGTGATGCCACTAAAAGATAGTAAAGGAATGAATATATTCCCGAGAATCGAAATCTTTTTTCGACCATATTTGTCTCCAGCTTTGCCACCCACAAAGGCAAAAACAGAACCAAATCCGTAGCTGAAGGCTGTGACAACTCCGAAAACATAGGGTGCTTCATGAAGCTGCAAAACCAAGAAAATTGGGATCAACGCGATAACCGTTTGATAGCCTAGGTCGGCGAAGAACGCTGACAAAGAAATCAGCAAAACATCTCTGTTCAGCCAGCTTTCCTCTCTTGCTGTCATCTAAACCAACTTCTGGTGCGCAGCATTTAGATGACGATATTTAAGTATTAAATGGTCACGTGACCTCTATTGTCTTCTTTCAGAGCGCGTAACAGTTGTGTGCAAGGTTCTTTGGCGTTTCGCTGAATATTCTGGTTCAGAAGCATGTGAAATGGATCGGTGGACCACTTTTGCGTTGCAACAAACAATTCGTGTTCGATGGTTCCGTTTGTGCATATTGGTTGAAACTAGGTTTTTGTGTACACTTGTATTCTTATCACAAAAGCCCACTATGCTCGACTAGCTCCAGAATAACAAGCGGAAAAAAGTTCCGAAAGAATAGAGTGTTGCCTTATATATCACAGCAAAGGCTCTCTTTACTTTATTTGAGGAACACACGTCGAAAAGCTTAACCCAATTCACCAAGAAGACCGATAGTAAAATGATTCTTCCTGGCAGGTTTTACCCCCAAGGAGCCAACTGGGATGGCTACGGCGTCAACTTTGCATTGTACTCGGAAAATGCTGAGGCCGTGGATCTTTGTTTATTCAACGACAGTGAATCCCGGGAACCAAAGGAGGTGGTCCACATGAAAGAAAAGGACATGTTCGTTTGGCATCAATACGTGTCGGGGCTCCGACCAGGGCAGCCTTACGGCTACAAAGTGTTTGGTCCGTATGCACCCGATAAAGGACACCGCTTTAACCCAAACAAGTTATTGCTTGACCCGTACGCCAAAGCTATCAGCGGCCGCATAGATTGGGACGATAGCGTGTTCGGCTATAATGTAAACGACCCAGCCCAGGACCTGTCGCTGGATGAGCGAGACGATTCAGCTAAGATGCCCAAGTCGCTGGTGGTTGACCCATATTTTGACTGGGAAGGCGACAGACCGCTGCGTACACCTTGGAATGAAACGGTGATATACGAGGTACACCTGAAGGGAATGACAATTAGTCACCCCGAAGTTGATCCTATGCAGCGCGGAACTTACTTGGGGCTTTGCTCGAAGCCAATCATAGAACACTTAAAAGGTCTGGGGATAACAGCTGTGGAACTTTTACCCGTTCATCACCATGTAAACGACAAGTTCCTTGTTGACAGAGGCTTAACGAATTATTGGGGCTACAACACGATTGGATTCCTTGCTCCGGAATCAGGCTATTCTTCTTTAAAGGTACCAGGCTCCCAAGTCTCCGAGTTCAAGCAAATGGTAAAGGTGCTGCATCAAAATGGATTGGAAGTCATACTTGACGTGGTGTACAACCATACAGCTGAAGGCAATCACATGGGGCCAACTTTGTCGTTTCGCGGTATCGACAACGCAACTTATTACAGGCTTGTTCAGGACAATCCGCGTTACTATATGGATTTTACAGGCACAGGTAACAGCCTAAACGTTCGCCATCCACAAGTACTCCAGCTAATAATGGACAGTTTGAGATATTGGGTGTTGGAGATGCACGTCGACGGATTCAGGTTTGATCTGGCCGCAACCTTGGCTAGGGAATTATACGATGTCGACAAGCTCTCATCATTCTTTGATGTGATACACCAAGACCCTGTGCTGTCCACGGTGAAACTCATCGCCGAACCTTGGGATGTGGGCCAAGGAGGCTACCAAGTTGGAAATTTCCCAGTTCTATGGGCAGAATGGAATGGTAAATACAGAGACACAATGCGCCATTATTGGCGAGGTGATCCGAACCAACTGGGTGAATTCGCTACCAGACTCGTCGGTTCCCCAGATCTTTACCAAAACGACGGAAGAAAGCCTCATGCAAGCATCAATTATGTAACTTGCCACGACGGCTTTACACTCTGGGATTTGGTGTCCTATGAACGCAAACACAACGAGGTCAACGGAGAAGATAACCGCGACGGCAGCGACAATATTATCAACTGGAATTGCGGTGTAGAAGGTCCAACTTCTGACGAGAAAATAAACAACCTGAGATATAAGCAGATGCGAAACTTCATTTTGACTATGTTCGTTTCCCAGGGAGTGCCCATGCTTTTAGGAGGCGACGAAATGGCTCGAACCCAACGGGGCAACAACAACGCTTATTGCCAGGATAATGAAATAAGCTGGTTCAACTGGAACCTTGATGCCCCAAAGAAAAACCTGTTGGCTTTCACAGCACGCATGGTAGAGATACGAAAGCGTCACCCTGTTCTTCGGCGCCGAAACTTTTTCCAAGGTAGGAAGTTTCGTGGCGCAGACGTCAAGGATATTACGTGGCTTCGCCCTGATGGGACGGAAATGGCGGAAACCGACTGGTCCAACTCCGATGTGCGCTCACTGCAGGTTCTGCTTTCCGGAGACGGGATAGATGAGGTGGACAAACACGGTAACAAGGTAGTCGACAACACTCTTCTACTGCTTTTCAACTCGAGTCCTGAACAGGTAGAATTTGCGTTGCCCTTCACGGATAGAAAATGGTGCGTACTGGTAAACACAGAGGAACAGTATATCGAACATTCATCCGAAAAATTTCAAAGAAATGTTGTTGGAAAATTCTGCCTGGGTGGTCGCAGCTCCGCTTTAATGATGCTCCAATGACTTAGCCGTGTCTCCAAAGTGTTCGCGCTGTTTGTTGAACAAAATTCTGCTTGGGTCGTCTTAGACGGGATGCAAAGTTCTTTAACCAAACTCCAATGATGTTGGACCCGACGTGTGCTCCGCCACTCTACAATTTCTAAGGTCAACATTCGTTTCGAGGTAAGACATTTATGCCTTAAATCGTTGAATAACTTAAATGTGGTCACTGAATATCGGCTCGAATCTCTTGGATTCGGAGGTAAATTTCAGGGTGTGGGCTCCCGCCCACAAATCTTTGGCTCTGGCTCTATACAACGACGCTGGAAGGCGGGATTTCTTCATGGATAAAGAGGACAGAGGCTACTTTTCGGTTACGGTCAAAGCTGATGTAGGTGACATCTACTTTTTTGTGTTCGACAATCGAGAGGTACCCGACCCCGCGTCTAGGTTTCAGCCCAACGGTGTCAACGGCGGGTCAATGGTGGTTTCCCCTTCTTTTGATTGGGACGACAAAGAGTGGAAAGGCATCGAGGAAGCCGTGATTTATGAACTACACGTTGGAGCCTTCGGCGAGGATTTTGATGGCGTGTCTTCCAAGATGGATTATCTGAAGGATTTGGGGGTTACCGCCGTGGAACTCATGCCGGTGTCACAGTATTCGGGTTGTAGAAATTGGGGTTACGACGGAGTGTTTCTCTATGCGGTGCAAAACACCTATGGTGGCCCGATTGGCTTGAAAAAATTGGTCAATGAGGCTCATCGGAAAGGCATAGGGGTTATACTGGACGTAGTCTACAATCATGTGGGCTTAGAAGGAAACCATCTTTACTTGTTCGGTCCATACTTCTCCTCTAGATACAAGACGCCTTGGGGACCGATTTTCAATTATGATGAGGCTTGGTGCGACGAAGTGCGGCACTACGTTGTTCAAAATGCGCTGTACTGGCTGTACGAATATCATGTTGATGGTTTGAGACTGGACGCCGTCCACAGCATTTTTGATATTTCTCCCAGACACATTCTCGAAGAAATATCGGGTGAGGTGAAAAAAGCTTCAGAAGTACTCGGCAAAAGAACACTACTTATAGCAGAAAGCGACCTGAACGACCCAAAAATAGTGCGTTCAAAGGCGTGCTGCGGGTTCGGCATTGACGCGCAGTGGTCCGACGACCTACATCACAGTTTGCATGCCTATCTGACTGGTGAGAGAGGCTCCTACTATGAAGACTTCGGCACGTTGGACCAAATTGTAAAGGCTCTGACGCAGGTATTCGTTTATGACGGTGTGTATTCAAGCTACAGAAAAAGGACCCACGGCGCACCCGTCGGAGACATAAACGGGGAAAAATTCGTTGTGTACAGTCAGAACCATGACCAAGTAGGTAATAGACCGGATGGACTGAGGCTCATTTCCTTGGTGGGAGAAGAAAAGGCGAAGATCGCAGCGGTTTTGAGTATTTTGTCCCCGTATACGCCCATGTTGTTTATGGGCGAAGAGTACGGCGAGACCTCGCCTTTTCTGTTCTTCACCGACTTTTCGGATCCAGAAATAATACATGGCTTAAGGGAAGGCAAACAAAAAGAGCTGGGTGACAAATTCTATGATCCGCAAGATAAAGCGGTGTTCGAAAAATCTAGGCTCAGCTGGCGGGTCAGAGGCGACGTGCTCCAGTTTTACAAAGAACTCATAAAGCTGAGAAACAACGTGTTCAAGGATCACCGCAGAAACATTGTAGTCACCAGACAGGCGGAAACCTTGATTGTGAATAAAACACGTCATATGGTTTTGGCAGTTTTTGATGATTCATACGTAGAAATCGAGGCCAACTGGCATCTTTTGCTTGCCACAAATAATGCCTTCCCGCAAACTCTGAGCCGTGGAAAGACGTTTTTGAGGCAGGGAGCAGCCGTGTATGAGAAGCTTGGGTGAGACGGATGAACGCAATGCACAAACTCGAAAGCTCTTTGGCTGAGCCCAAAACTCGTTCGTTGCCCACGCCAAGGCACAACGCGGATCTCCGTGGACACGGTTTGTTACTGGAGGAAAGATACCGTTGGTTTTGAGCACTTACCGAGTGCAGCTGAACAAAGACTTTGGTTTCCGAGAGCTCATTGAGCATTTGCATTATTTTTCGGAGCTGGGGGTTACCCATTTATATATTTCCCCGATTCTTCGAGCAAGGCCCGGTAGCACTCATTGCTACGACGTATTTGATTTTTCGGTTGTCAACGAGGAACTGGGTGGCGAAACATGGTTCAGAAGACTCGCGCAGGAAGCTAAGAAAAAGGGTTTGGGGTTGCTTGTAGATATTGTTCCCAACCATATGGCGTTGGAGAACCCGTACATGCTGGATGTGCTTGAAAAAGGTAGGGATTCTGAGTACGCCGATTACTTTGATATAGACTGGGACTATTCCAACCAAGTTTTACTACCTATCTTGGAGGAAGATTTGGAGCAAGCTCTGCAAAACATAAAAATTGAAATCTTTGGTGAAAGTGCTCTTCTCAATTATAAAGGTTTGAAGCTGCCGCTGAACTCGAAGAGCACTACTGAAGTTTTGAATCGAGTGAAAAAGGGGGAGGTGCTCCCCAACATCCGCGATGTTTTGGGTCAACAGTTCTACAGGCTTATGTATTGGAAGGACGCGGCTCAAAAAATAAACTACAGAAGATTTTTTGAAGTCAACGGACTCGTCGCGCTGAGGCAGGAAGAATACAAGGTTTTCTTGGACACCCACAAAAAGATATTTGAGCTTGTCGAACAAGGCTTGGTATCCGGAATACGCGTGGATCATCCGGACGGTTTAATGAACCCAGAAGAATATTTCCGCGGTCTCAGGAAGAGAGTCGGCGGCATCTATGTTGTCGCCGAAAAAATATTGTCGGGAAACGAAGATTTAAGAGAGTGGGAAATAGACGGCACTACCGGCTACGATTTTCTAAGAGACGTCAATTCTTTATTTGTCGACTCTGATAACGAAGAATCGATGAAGGCGGTTTACCGAGCTATTGTTGGGGTTTTTGACGCAGAAGCCGAAACTGTAAGGTCCAAACAAGACGTTCTGGATCAGCTGTTTCAAGGAGACGTTTCTCGAATATGCGACCATATATACAAGCACACGGGACAACGACTCAAAGAAACAGTGGAACTTCTTCTAGAGTCCATGCCGGTGTATAGAACATACTTCTCAAGCGGAAAGTCGCCTGATAAAAGGGACCTGAACACGCTCGCAGGCATTCTGCGTTTCCGAGACGTTGAAGAAGTTCTGGGGCTAATGTGTTCTGAGGTCATGTATAAACTTCAACAGTTTGAGCCTGCGGTAATGGCCAAGGGTTTCGAAGACACCTTCTTTTACCGCTATAATCTTCTGGTATCTCTCAATGAGGTGGGAGGTGATCCCACAAGGTTCGGGTTGAGCTGTGGCGAGTTTCATTTGAGAAATCTCCTGAGGGAAACCCTTTGGCCCAGAACCATGATAACCACTAGCACGCACGACACCAAACTCAGTGAGGACGTAAGAGCAAGAATAAACGTTTTGTCAGAAGTACCAGATGAATGGAGTCAAAAAGTCAACGAATGGGTAGCGCTGAATGAACATCTTAAAAGCGATGGTTTCCCAGACAAAAACGACGAATACAGATTTTATCAGGTTTTACTTGGCACTTGGAACGGCTACTCAGCCGAATATGAGGAACGAATGGTTGCCTATATGCTCAAGGCTATTAGAGAAGCCAAAGTACACACCTCTTGGCTAAATACCAACGAACGATATGAACAAGCAACGTCCACCTTTGTTAGGGAAACGCTCAGAAACGCGGATTTCATGAAATCATTCACACATTTTTGGAGAAAAATAGCCGTGCACGGCGCGTTAAATACGCTTGCTCAGACCGTAATTAAACTTACATCGCCAGGAGTGCCCGATATTTATCAAGGAAACGAAACAATGAGTTTTTCAATGGTGGACCCAGACAACAGGCGACGGGTAAATTTCGCAGACCTGAGAGAAAACTTGAATCTCATTAAGGAATCGCGTCCAGAGCAACTCCTCTCGAATATACTCGACGGCAAGTTAAAGCACTATATCGTTTGGAGGTTACTCAACCTTAGAAGAACAAAGCCACAAGCTTTTGCATCATATTCGCCGTTGTTACCTCGTGGTGAAAAAAAGATGCATTTGTGCACCTATTCAAGGACGGGGTTAACAGTCGTGGTTCCCAGACTCACCACCAAGTTGCCCTATCCGCCAATAGGTAACTTTTGGGCTGGGACCACTGTCAAGCTAAGTGGGACACACTTAGACGCATTGACCAGTGACGAAAAGATGTTTGATGGTGAAGCCCAAGTTTCATTGTTGCTGGACAAGCTTCCAGTGGCGGTTTTGATTAAGAAAAATCCTTTATAAATCAGTGTTTGGGTTACCCGCACCGATATCCACATGCTTGATACAAATGGGAATCGTTCAGTGAAACCTGTCCGCTCAATACGACGAGTCAAAAATCAAATTTCGATCCGAAAGTCTCTTTGAGCGTTTCTCCCTATAATTTTCGGGATAGGTTTCGAAGAAATAAACTCCTTCGTTTCTGGGCGCTTTTTCGACTCTGGGTAAAACTATGTTAGAAGTTTTGGCGTTACGCATGTGAACCACGGCGCTTTCGCCGTAAAAGCTGGGAGGATACCATACGTTGGCAAAAGCCAAGGGTAGCCTGTTTTCAAGAACTCTTGCCTGCACATATATCATCCAAGGACCGAATCCTTCCTCAAGTATTTTGGCGGGCACCGCGAGTAGGTCGCATCCTTTCAGGGCAAAAAACCTTGCGGGTTCTGGGAAATCCAAGTCGTAGCATATGGCCACGCCTATTTTTATGTTTTTATAGTCGAAGGAAAAGAGTTCGTTGCCCGTTGAGAAACCCTGTTTTTCCGAGCCGAACAAGTGTAGCTTCCTAGCTTTGCCGAGTAGTTCGCCGCCGGGACCATACACGTAGGATGTGATATAGTTTTTTGCTTTGTCTTTTTCGTAGAGTGCGCCAGTGACGATTGCAGAGGAGTGAGAAGTCAACAGCTGCGATATCTGCGCGAGAAACGGATGACGGTCACCTTTGACGAAGTTTTCGTCTGTAGGAGGCACCCATTTCTCTGGTAGAACAACCAAATCTGAACCATTATCAAAAGCTTCTTGGATAAGCGGCAACGCTTCCACGTATTTTTTCTTATAGGTTTGGATCAGGGCTATTTTCAATTTGGGTTAAAAGTGTTCGAGTTACGTATAGATGTTTTGGGTTCCCGTGCTGAAGCGTCAATACCTAAAAATTCAAACAGAGCCAACTTTTTACGCATGGTAAATCGCTCCCAAACACGTGTTCATAGTAACACATCTTGCCCCTGTTTTTGAGTGGATGATTATCTCTTCCATAAGTCCAGACATTTAGGCGTAGAGTGCGTCGGCGTAAATCTGATAGACGACTGGTGTGTGTATTCGTCGACTATGATAATAGAAGGAACCGCTGAGTTTGGCTCCAATGCAGACAATGTGTGGCTCAGAGTGAAAGACTTACGCCGCATACCCGAGTTCTGGCATGGTACAAAGTCTGTTAGAATTGAAGAAGAAGGCGCGGGGTTCGCCAAAATGGGTGTCGTGTTCGCGTTCGGCGGTCGCGGAAAAGCTGTGGTCAAAATCGAAGACGACAAAAGAAGGGTTTCAATTGAATATGTTAAGGGACCGTTTGTCGGGACTCAGACCATCAGTGTTGGCGAAGGTATAATCACGGCTCGTTGGGATATAAGCTTCAAAGGGGTGTTCAGGTTCGTTTCCGCATGGAACAAGGGGCACTTTAAATCCGGGACTCTCCACGCCTTGGAGCGACTTGCCGGCTCGGAGCCGAATTCGTCTGTTAACCCATCCGAACAACCTTCGAGTTGGCTCCGAGGCTCTGGCTAAGCGGTGGGCGAAACCGTTTTTGCGAGTGAAGTACAACCACTTCCTGTTAAGAGTTTATTCATTTTTTCTCTTAGGATCCTCGTGCCTGTTGCAGGCGATGTTCCAAATACCTGCTGCGCGTCCGAATGATTCTGCGGGCAGGGCGGTTATAAGTCGTCGAAATACGCTTGGCCGAATTGCTTGTTGCTTGTCGCCCCGCCTTTATTGATTGTGTTAGGGGTTTGGGTGGGGAAGCTGTAAATCTCAACTGCTTCAGCGTGGAGATACACGGGTTTCCCCCAACATGTTTAATATATTCGACGTGTCCCCATTGGTGGTGCCCGCGGCAGCGGGGAAGTTACGCCTGTGGAGACCGTGGCCTCCGTAACCCCCTCGGAGGGGATCGAGCGTGGTCGCCGAAGCGGGAAGCCCACGCGCTTTAGCCGTAGGAGGATGTCACAAACACTGCTCTACGTGTGGCGCCAGGGTTTACGCAGTTACAAGTTATCCTTTTCGTCTTTTGTTTCTCTGGATCGCCAAAAAAACCAAAATCAGAAGCAAAAGTATCAGCAGACCCATCAGTATTATGTAGGCTGGGTTGAAGCCAAGATATTCGGAGGTGTCAAGAGTGTTCAAGGACGGCGTGTTTTCGCTTCTTGTTGTCGACGCAGTGCTCGTGACCAGAGTCGAAACATTTGAAGTGATGGTTGAGCCCTGCGTCGCAGTCGGTGTCGTCGCAGTCGGTGTCGTAGAGGTGGCTGTTTGCGCTGACTGAGTAGATGTTGGTGTGGAGGTTGTGGTGGATGATTCTGTGGGAGTGAAAGTTATTGTGACTCTGGGGTCAGACCCACTTACTGTAACGAAGCCTGTTGAGGGATAAGCCGAGAAACCCGTGACAGGGCTAACCGTGAATCCATAGGTACCATTCGGCGCGTCGAACACCATCGTGTCGGTATTCGATTCGTTGGTGTTACCATTGAGGCTGACGGACCAAGCCGAGTCTTCTGGAAGCCCAGTTTCTAGGAACACCACTTTGTATTCGATCACGCTCATATTGAGCGTTGAGTCGAAAGTGTTGGGTGCTCCAATCACTTTCAGCGTGTCGGAGCTTCCGTCCGCCACATATACATAACCGTTGACACAGTTGTAGGCGACACCTTCAGGGTTGTCTCCTACCGATATTGTGAGTACAACAGTGTTCGAACCACCGTAGATCACGCTTAGATCCCCCGAAGCTCCGTTAGTCACAAAAATGCGGTTGCTCGCTGGGTCAAACGCTACAGCATCTGGGTGTGCTCCCACGCTGATGTTTGAAACAACCTTGTTGGTGGAGGCACTGATAACGCTCACCGAGCCAGAGTTGAAGTTCGCAACATAGACTTCACCGTTAACAGAGTCGAACACCAATGCATCTGGGTGTGCTCCCACGCTGATGTTTGAAACAACCTTGTTGGTGGAGGCACTGATAACGCTCACCGTGTTGGAGCCACTGTTGGCTACGTATACGTCGCCGTTCACAGGGTTGTAGGCGACGGCCAAAGGCTGGGATTCCACCTTAACGTTCGCAACAACTTTGTCTGTGTTACTGCTTATTACTGAGACGTTGTTTGAATAATAGTTGGCCACATAGATAAGGTTGTTAACAGAATCGTATAATAGTCCTGTGGGACCGTTGCCCACGTGGATAGACCCCAAATCTTGGTTTGTACGTGAGTCAAATACTTCAACGGTGTTCAGAGAATAGTAGGACACGTAGACATAGCGGTTTGTGGGGTCAAAAACTAGGTCCGCGGGTCGAGACTGGGTTAGCAGTGAAGCCAAAACCTTTCCAGTTGACGCGTTGAGCACACTGACGTAGTTTGAATTTTGGCTCGTTACATAAATGCTCCCGCTTTCACAGTTGCACATCAGACTGGCCGGAAGACTTCCCAACTGAATTGTTGCAACTGTGTCTTCAGGCGAGCCATCTAAGTTTGTCAAAGTGTCTGAACCAGAATTCACAACATAGACATCGCCATCAGGTTTGAACACAACCGCTGTGGGATTTAAGCCAACAGATGCGTTCGCCATAACTGTGTTTAAAGCCCCATTTATGACGGACACAGAGTTAGACGCCGAATTGGTAACATAGATGTCTCCGTCGGCTGGGTCGAAACCTATGCCTTCCGGTGTCAACCCCACAGCAATGGTGGCAACGACTTGATTGTTCGAACATCTTATTACGCTCACAGTGTTAGACCCAGAGTTGGATACATACATGTAATTGTTGACAGAGTCGTATGAAAGCTGCAAGGGTTTTGAACCCACTTGAATCGTGGTTAATGCAACGTTGCTGGCCGCGTCGATTACGCTTACAGCATTGGACCCAGAGTCGGCCACGTATACATTTCCGTTGGAGGAATCGAAAGCCAAGCCTTCGGGTTCTGCGCCTACTTGTATGTTTGACACCACTTTACCGGTTGAAACGTTGATCACGCCTACAGTGTTCAACCCCGTTTCCGACACATACAGGTATCCGTTTACGTAGTCGTATATCACGTCTGAAGGGTTTGAGCCAGCCACCAGTGAGATAGTTTGCGTAACTCTGCGGCTTGATGCACTGATAACGCTCACCGTGTTGGAGCCACTGTTGGCTACGTATACGTCGCCGTTCTTAGAGTCGTAGTAGACGCCGGCGGGGTTTGATCCAACCAGAATCGAGTCTGTGCTATTGGACGCCCACTGGCTTATTACACTCACAACGTTCAGGTTGTGCTGGGTGACAAAGAAATCACCGTTTGAAGGATCGAAGGCTATTCCAAGTGGATGCGGAATCTGATCTGGCTGGGTATTTGGTGCAGCCGACAAGCCTTCGAAAAACAGGTATGGATTAGAGGAGCTGTTGAAGTCCACGTGTGAGGCTGACGAAAAAATCATTGATAAGACGATGATAGAAGCCACCAGTGCCCATGCAACCTTCGTCTTATACTTCGCTAAACTCTTTTGCGCCATTATTTCGGCCAAGCTGATCCAACAAACATATCTTTTTTTTAACTTTATAGATTGCGTATTATGAACAAATCTGATAATTATCTGATAAAATAAATTATATATTAAACTGGAATTAAATAAAACTCCTACAATATTTTGTTGCGCGGAATTGAGCTTCGCGGGCTCCGTTATACCAAAAGCGGAACGCGGTTCCTTCTTTCGCATCCGAGTCAGCTCGGTTACACTCCGATTTGAAACTACCAACGACTGGTTTTTGGCGGATTCTAATGAGTGGTTGAGTGTCCGCGGATTGCGTCCCGTATATTGGTGTTTTCTGCGAAAACATGGGGTGGTGGATTCGAAAGGGGTCAACTTTCCGTTGATGCGAAGCGAAACCCGGGCGTTTGTGACACCGCATGTTTTCCAAGGTAATCTTTATAGCTTATCATGGGTCAACTGTGCAAGTGGATGTGAAAGCGAGTTGCTAAAAACCACGAGAAGAAAGCTTGAATTAATCAGCTTACGTGTCAACGACAAGACATATGAGCTTGCGGTTGAGCCAAGGAAGAGTTTGCTGGATGTGTTGCGAGAAAATTTGGGGTTGACTGGTGCCAAAAAGGGGTGTGACATGGGTAGCTGTGGTGCATGCACGGTTCTCGTGGATGGTAAGTCACGTCTTTCCTGCATCACGTTAGCGTCGTCGGTGCAAGGCTCCAACATAATTACGATTGAAGGGCTTGGGACAGATGGGAAAATAGACCCCTTGCAGGAGTCATTCGTCAGAAACGATGCGCTTCAATGCGGGTTCTGCACTCCCGGCCAGATAATGTCAGCTAAATACTTGCTGAGCGTGGTCAAGAACCCCACTTTGGACGAGGTGAAACGATTTATGTCCGGCAACATTTGCAGGTGTGGGGCTTATCCCAAAATTTTCAAAGCCGTGTTAGAGGCTTCGGAGGCGAACAGGAATGGTTAAGGTGGTCAAAACTCGTGTTGAGTTTGAAGGACGATTCAGAGACGAATACGTAACTGTTGAAGGCGAAGAGTTGCAGCCTTGGTCGCCGAAGGACAAACAGTTGGTGGTTGGAAAAGGTGTCAGCAGAATCGACGGATCCGCCAAGGTAACAGGCTCCGCGAAGTACACGCACGATGTGTTTTTGCCTGGTATGCTCTACGGCAGGTTTCTCAGGTCTCCCTATGCCCATGCGATGGTCAAGCGCATAGACGCCTCTGAAGCGCTCAAAATACCGGGCGTTCAAGCGATATATACCAGCGACAACGCTTCCAAACTGCCTTTTCAGGGGGCGGAGAAACTTTTGAGAAAGGAGCTTATGTTTCAGGGCGACGAAGTGGCTCTGGTAGTGGCTTCGGACGAAGCAACGCTGGAAGACGCACTCGATTCAATTAAAGTGGATTATGAACCACTCAAACCTGTTATCGACCCAGAAAAATCGCTGTCTGAAGACCAAGTAAAGCTCAACAAAGAAGGAAATCTGTCAGGGGGTTCCCCCAAACTCTATGAACGGGGAGACGTCGAGAAGGGCTTCAGAGAAGCCGACGTTATAGTGGAGGAGACCTTCAGGACGCAGGCAGCCCTCCACAACTGTATGGAGACGCACGGGAGCGTGGCCTATTGGGAAGCTGACAACCTTATCGTCTACACCTCGACTCAGTCGGTTGCGGATGTCAGAGCGGGTCTCAGCGAGGCATTGGGTGTCCCAACGCGCAAAATAAGGGTTATTAGTCCATACATGGGAGGGGGGTTCGGAAGCAAGTTCGGGGCTGGCAAATACACGGTTTTTGCAGCCATGGCCTCAAAGGTTCTAGGGAAACCGGTTAGAATAATTCTTGACAGAATAGAGGAAAACTTGGCAACGGGTAACAGAAGCCAAACCGTTCAAAAAATCAAAATTGGCGCAAAAAAAGACGGGTCGTTGACTGCAATATACATGAACGCGGTGGTAAACGTGGGTTTGAACGGCTGGGTGGCCGACCTAGGGGGACCGCTCAAAATGATTTATCAGTGCCCAAACGTCAAAGTTGAGCTTTTTGGAGCACGCACAAACCTTGTTTCTTCTACCGCGTTCAGGGCGCCGGGTTACGTAGAAGGAAACTTTGGGCTCGAATCGACGATGGACGAACTCGCCCATAAGCTTGGGATGGACCCTCTTGAACTCAGATTGAGAAACTATGCTGAACGCGACCAAACCATGAATCTGCCTTATTCCTCAAAGGGACTGCGGGAGGCGTATCTCAAAGGAGCCGACATTGTGGATTGGTTTGGCAGCCCTCGAGTGCTCAAAAGAGACGGCAAGATCAGAGCAAAGGGAATGGCAAGCCTTATCTGGTGGGGAGGAGGTGGCCCACCCGCCTACGCACAGGTAAAGATAAACTCAGATGCAAGCGCCACGGTTATAACCAGCACTCAGGACATCGGCACGGGTACCCGCACGGCTCTTGCACAAATAGCCGCGGAGGAGCTTTCGATACCGGTTGAAAAGCTCAGCGTGATTCTTGGTGACACCGTGAACGAACTCTTCTCGCCGGGAAGCGGTGGAAGCCAAACGCTCGCCTCTATAGGACCCGCCGTTAGATCGGCGGCCTACGACGCCAAGAATCAGTTGCTGGATATAGCGTCGCAAGTACTGGATGTAGCCAAGGATTCACTTGAGTTGAGAGCGGGTAAAATAGCCAGAAAGGGAGGGGAAACGTTGCTGAGCATAGAAGAGTTGCTGGAGAAGTTTGGAAACTTCACTGTGACTGGAAAGGGTTCTAGGGGACCCAACGACGACAGATACATGGTCAACACTTTTGGCGCCCAGTTTGCTGAGGTTGAGGTAGACACGGACACTGGCGAGGTCAACGTGTTAAGACTGGTCTCTGTTCACGAATCGGGCAAAATCATCAACCCTCTGCTCCTTAGCAGTCAAATAGAAGGCGGGGTGATTCAGGGAATGGGGTACGCGTTGTGGGAGGGTAGGCTCGTGGATAAAGAGTCCGGCGTTGTTTTGAACCCCAATCTGAACGATTACTTGGTGCCCCGCTCAACAGATATTAACGCGGTTGAGGCATATTATGTTGAACCCGAAGACGCCAACAACAATCTCGGTGCCAAGGGGATAGGTGAGCCGCCCATAGTGGGCGTTGCGCCGGCCATTGCGAACGCTGTCAGAGCCGCTTTGGGCATACGTCTCAGGCAGCTTCCCATCACTTCAGAGCAGATTTACAGGGCTCTTCATGGTTTGAGCGACCGTGATTCACAGGCGGCGTACTACTGAGGGCACCCACGTCTTCCGAGTGTTTGAGAACGCTCTGGTTCGCCCACGCCTCGGCTGCTCAGAACCTTCTTCTTTTTGCTTGTTGAGGCATTGATTTTCGTCGGGGTTTTAGAAGGTGTCTTCGAGTCTCGGATGGCACATAAAGGTCTTCGTAAGATTGTCGAACACGCCAGAAAAATCGGGGTACTCTTCAGAATCCCTCTGCATACTGTAAATCACGTAGTACCTAGCGGTGTTGGGACAGTAAAGGTGTATGGACCAAATATCTCTTTGAGCCACGTTTTTGGATACAAACCCAGACTTGATCGTGGCGGACACATGGGTCACCAATGCTTTGTGGCCGCATATAATTTCCTCGCGTTGATCCGAAACTTCTATCGAGTTCACGTCTGGTCCACGCTTGATCTGATTCACGCTTTTGTCTCTGTGCTCCTCTAAGCTTTGGAAGCGTTTTGTGGCTTCTTCAAGAGCGCCCCATGACACGAAAAACCTGTTTCCCTTCTGACTATGAAAGACCACGTCCCCCTTTTCCCTGGTGGTTTTTGGGTTCATTTCAACGCGCCACTCAGGCGGTATTTCCAGTTGGAAGCCGTAAACCGCGAATTTTTCTTTTGCCAATTGCTTAACTCGCACAAACATGGTTGCAACCAACTAATAAACATGGGTTTGCCGTGCAACAAAAATGCGGCTGTTCTGGCATCTGCATTCAGCCGATTCGTGTGTGCTACAGGCCGTTTCTATGGTTACCCCTTAACATACATGGCACCCAGCTTCAAAATTCAATGAACGCCGAGGGGATTCGATTCGCCGCCAAATGTTAAATACGTGGGTCGCAGAGCTGTATTCAGAGTTGACACTGTTGGAATTTGATGTCGTAATTGTTGGTGGAGGCCACAACGGACTGGTTTGCGGTGCTTATCTAGCGAAGACGGGATTAAAGGTGTGCGTGGTAGAGAGGCGGCCAATTGTTGGGGGCGCTGCCGTCACGGAGGAGTTGTGGCCAGGCTTCAGGATTTCGCGTGCAAGCTATGTTCCAAGCATTATGCCTCAAATCGTCGAAGACTTGAAATTGACAAGCTTTGGGCTGAAAATGTATCCCATCGACCCGCAGGACTTTGTGCCTTTCCCCGATAGGCGCTTCCTGTTCTCGTTTGAATCCCATGAGAAAACCGCCAAGGAAATAGAAAAGTTCTCCAAGAAAGACGCCTCCAACTATTTGAAGTTCGCAGAATTCGCAGCCAAGTTCGTTGAAACGGTAGAACCCTTGTTTCTGGCTCCTCCACCCCGGATGAGTGAGCTACTGGGTTTGATGCAGGGAACAGAAATCGAAGAGGTGATAAGAGAAATATTGATGACGAGTTGCAAAGACCTGTTGGATGAATGGTTCGAGTCCGAAGAGGTTAAGGCGGCGCTGTGTATGCACGGAGTCCTGAATACCAGTATGGGTCCGGACACTATTGGAACATCCTATATTCTTGCGAACTCTGTTGGTAAATCAAAGTATAAATACGCTGTGGGATGCACTGGCGCAGTGTCTCATGCTGTTGCTTCGTGTCTTAAGGCGTTTGGCGGAAAAATTCTCGTTTCGTCGGAAGTGAAACGAGTGCTGATTCAAAACGGAAGGGCGGTTGGCGTCGAACTGGTCACAGGCGAAAAAATACACTCCAAAGCGGTTGTGTCAAACGCGGACCCCAAGAGGACGTTTTTGAAGTTGGTTGGAGCCGACAACTTGGATCAAAAATTTGTGAACAGAGTGGAGCACCTCAACGCTTACGGAACCTCTTTTAAAATCAACGTTGCATTGAGCGAGCCCCTGAATTTTAGTGCTTTCCCAGGCACACGCGTGGGTCCGCAGCATAAGGCTCTTCTGAACATTTCTCCAACCGTGGATTACGTGCAAAAGGCATACGATGAATGCAAGTGGGGGAGGATTCCCAGCGAGCCTCCGATTAGCCTCTTCTGCCAAACCGCTTGGGACGAAAGCGTTGCCCCGCCAAACAAGCACACTTTGAGCATCATAGCCAAATACAACCCTTACCACTTGGCGAATGGGAACTGGAAGGATTCAAAGGAAAAGGCGCTCGAAAACGCTTTGAATGTGATAGAATCATACGCTCCGAATGTTAGACGCTCAATTTTACATCTAGAAGCACTTTCTCCTCTGGACTTGGAACAGATATTTGGGTTGACCGAGGGAAACGTTACGCATCTTGACCAGACTCTGAACCAAATGCTCTCCTTTAGGCCCACCCCCGAATGCTCGAATTATAGGACGCCGATTCTCGGCTTATATCTGTGTGGAGCTGGTACACACCCCGGCGGGGGTGTAACGGGTGCGCCGGGTCACAACGCAGCTCAAGCCGTAATCGAAGACCTGAGAGTTGCCTCTTCCAGTCATTGACTTTTGTGGAGTTTTGGTTGCCGAAAAGCTCCGCACCAGCTATATGAGCCACTTCTACAAGGTTTGAGGCATCTGGTGTTAACGCGGCACCCATGCGTCAAAATTTCGAGCTTTGCACGAAAGGGCAGCGCCAACAGCATGAATGAGCCAGTCCAATTTTGCAGTCTGGCTGAACCCTATCCGCTTGTGTTGTAGGACTCTTTTCGATTTTGTTTTCGAGCGCTGCCGCACTGATGACCGACCCGTTGAATCCGAGTCTATTCTGGAGGTATTTCTTTGAACGCCAACTCGAGTGGTGTCCCTTCTCGGCTACGCATGGTCTTCGCCACGTAGAAGATAACAAAGAACGTGACCACGAAGCCCGCCACAGTGTATATGGCTGAGGGGGTGTTCGCTGCGAACACGCTGTTGGTGAGTTCTAAGTATGTTATAAATAACCCGAAGAACATGGTACCCAAACCCGTTAGGGACATCACGGGTACTCCGCCCAACTTTTTGTTTGCGCTACTGGATTCGAACCACTCCCTTTTGATAAATGGAAACAGGAATGAGGCGAGACCAACAAAGAATATGGGGAAAAGTGCTCCGTACCATGTGAGAACGGTTGAGAACAAATAGATGGCGGCCGCCGTTTTTGGGATGTTCAAAAGTATGAGTGAAACTTCACTCAGAACTACTAGGACGGCTACCGAGTATGTTGGTGTATGGAACCTGTCGCTTACATGCGCGAAGAATTTGGGGAGGATTCTGTCGAAGCTGTAAGCCATTAGGCTGCGGGAGCCCAAAGAGTAAAATGCGGGTATATAGATAGCCATCTGAATTATTCCGATGACTACCACAAACATGATGAGCAAGGGATTATTTGTAAGCAACAATGAGAGAAAATTAATGTAGGGGAGAACGGGGATCGCCAGCCCCGAAACCGAAATTTGATAATCCAGCGCGGACAAAAAGTTGACGCCTATGGTGTTGTAGGCGGCTCCTATGAAGACGCCGGCCAACAGAAACGCAAAGAACATTGCAGCCAGCATTCCTATCATAGAACTCCTCGAAACCCTTTTTATTTCGCCTCCCAAGTAGGTTGAAGAGTAAAAGCTTGTTCCAAAGATTGACAGAACAGGGACGAGTAACAATGTGTGGTAAAGGCTGCCCGTTTCTGGAGGACTCCAACCATTCCTCTGAGCTGTGGTTATGATTTGCTGATAATAATTCGTGGTGTTCGCGTAGCCCGCAGAGTACGAGTTGAATGCGCTTTGAAAGTCAGCGTTGTCGTGGGTAAGCAGTAGCCCTATCATGATTAGCGAAGCTATAAAGACCAGTATGTAGACCACGTTTTGAAGCCTGAAATAGACTCTTTTACCCAACACAGAAAGCAGCGACAAAAGCACGATTTCAACCGTTCCCAGAGACACCAGCCAGAAGGGTTGTATCACCATTGAAGCATAAGAGCTCAGGGTCGGGTTTTTTAGCAGTGAACCCACAAGGGTCAAACCAACCGAGATGCCAGTCGACTGAATCGTTACCCCAGTAATACCATTGTATATGAGCAGTATTAACACAAAGCTGGCGTTGCACACGAATCCCAACGCGGGCCAAAGCGTTCTGCTCACGTAAACATAGTCTCCGCCGCTACGCGGCATTATCACATTAAAACTATAGTAGGAATACAACACCAAAGCCGACAGAAGCGCCGTTATAACTATGGCCAAGGCATAGTTCCCACCTATTAGAGGCATAAGCGCCAACGCGTAGTACACGGAAAACAGGAATCCGAGTATGGCGAAGTTGAAAAGGGCGACATCCAAAGCGGAGAGTTCACGAACGAGCCCGGTCGCCTCCCTTACAAAGGTCTTGCGGTTCTTTTCCATGATTAAGCCAAAAGCTGAGACAATCTTAAAAAGATGTTGATTAAAACTGAACGATTTTCTATAATAAATGCTCATCTGCTTGGTCCAAGACCCAGCCTTCACGTTTTAAAATTGTATCAAAGGCGAATTTGGCACGCTCATCTGAGAACACGTAAGTTCTGACTCCGCTTCAAATGAAGAGCTTTGCGGATTCGATGTTCCAGTTCTCCCCGAACGAGCGAAGAGAAAGATGACCACGAACTTAAACCTTGGAGGGCACATTTGAGATGATTGAATAGTGGGTGAAAGAATTGGCCACCATATTTGACATTCATTCACACTGCTCCAATTTTAAGGACGACGGTCTCCGGCTCTACGCTCGCCTTAACGGTTTGAAATACGATCTGAGAGAACTGCTTGAATGCATGGACCAGGCGGGGATCTTCGGAGCGTTGCTCCTCAGCCCGCCGCTTAAAAGTGGTTCTGCGGCTCCCAATTCACACATACTGAAGTTGTGTGACAAGAGTGACGGCAAATTGAACCCCGTCCTAACGGTTGAGCCCTCGCAGAGAAGCGTTGAGGAGTGCAAAAGTGTTGCAAACAAAAACAAGGGGTTCGTCAAAGGGTTCAAAATAAGACTGGGTTACGTCCCTGTTTACGCAGACGACCAAGTTTTTCAACCCTTATACGATTTCGCAGAGTCAGAAGAACTACCAGTGATGTTTCACACCGGGGATACAGCGTTGCAGAATGGGAGCCTTAAACACGCGCATCCTTTGACTCTTGACGCGTTGGCGTCCAACAGGTCCAACCTCAAAATAGTGATTTGTCATTTTGGAAACCCGTGGATAATGGATGCGGCGGAGCTTGTGTACAAACACAGAAACGTTTACGCGGATATTTCGGGTTTGTTTACGGGAGGCGGAAAGTACTCCGCCAAGTACCTTGATTCACTCGTGAAAAGGGTTAGCGAAGCTATTTACTACGCGGGAGACGCAGACAAAATCCTTTTCGGAACCGATTACCCAGTGGAAACCCATCAAGACGCCGTCGGATTCACCGAAAGATTACCGCTGGACAAAGAAGACTTGGAAAAGATTTTTTCGAAAAACGCGAAGAAGGTGTTTGCTTTATGATGCGTGAAAACGTAAAGATCGAAGACGTTGCGGCTGAGGACAGGTTCGCTCTTGAACCCATTCTGGACGAAGCGTTCAGCGGGCTTTACCTTTGGCATGCCAAAAGAACACTCAGAAACATAGAGGTGGTCAGAGCAGCAAAGGTCGGCGGCGAATCGGTTGGATTAGTGATGCTGAAAAAATTAACTTCGAAGGCTGGGTATGTCTACTATATAGCCGTCGCACCTACCTACAGAGGCAAAGGCGTTGCGGGCCAACTACTGGATCACTCCCTGCAATATTTCGCTGAACTAGGCGCAAAACAGGTGTACGCAAGCGTTGAAGAAAGCAACCGTGATTCATTGCTCTTGTTCGGTTCCAGAGGGTTTAGGCCCATTGGTTTTGCCGAGTTATCCAAAAAATATGGCAGACTTGAGGCTACCAAGATGTACGCGGAGATGCTGGTGGTTCACGGCGAAACCCTGCTTAGCCGAGAATTGAATCAAACCCCCCTGTATCTCCGCGGTTTTAGCAAATGAAGGGGTTTGTGGAAACAAAGGAACCCACGCCTTTTATGGGCGGGACGAATTTGTTTCTCCAGGTTTGAATGGTCTGTCGAAATGCTAGGCGAGACGTGTTTGAACCGCTCGTATGTGCACCGCTTCTACCCTTCAGGGAAACAGGAAGAGGCGCTGGATAAAACTCTGAGGCTGTGCTGCGGTCCGTACAACGCCACTTTGAAGGATGAGGATATGGTCCCATAGTAGCGGTGTAAGCCTCGGATACTCTACACAGAAAGAGTTACCCGTGCTCAAGGAGGCGATGCCAGAGTACGGGGAAATCCATTCGCAGGTGCTTCAGGATGTTTTGAGAAGATTCGACAAGACTTTTCGGAGGTCTTTGGGAGGGTGAAACGGAAGCGGGGTAAGGCTGGTTTTTCGAGGTTCAAGCAAGACGGAGGCACCGCTCATTCCACGTATCCAGAGTTAGGGTTCAAGTTTGCGCCAAACGGTCGCATTCAATTCAGCAAAGAAGTGGACGAGTTCAGAGTGTTCATGTATCGTAGACCCGAGGGCAGGGTCGAGACGCTCACCGTGAAAAGGGATGGTGCGGGAGACTGGTTTATAATACTTACAACCGAGCACCCTGACCCGATACCCAAACCTCAAGCAGCGAATTCAGTGGGTGTAGACCTGGGGTTGGAGAGGCTGGCAGCCCTGAGCACGGGTGAATACGTTGAGCCACCCAGGCTCTTCGCTAAAACCCAAGGAGGCTTGTAAGGGCTCAACGTGTGTTGTCTAGGAGGAAGGGTTCGGGGAACAGGGGTAAGGCGAGGCTGAAGGTTGCCAAGTTATATGAAAGGGTTGAAAGGTAGAGAGACGACTTTCTGTACAAGGTTTCTTATACGCTCGCAAAGAGGTTTAACCTTGTAGTCTTTGAAGACCTAAACATCAAGGGTATGGTTCGTAACAGTGGCTTTTCGGGGTCTGTCACGGATGCTTCTGGAGGTAAACTCGTAGAGTACGCCTCTTACAAGGCTTCAAGCGCTGGTGGGAGGGTTGCGCTGGTCGACCCAAGTGAGACAAACCAAGTTTGTGCAAGGTGCGGTAAGGAGGCGGGGAAACCACTCTGGGTCACCGGTGCTTTGACTGCGGTTTTCCCGCGGACCGCTGCCTCAACGGTTCTATAAACATCCTAGAAAAGCTGTGCCCGCGGGCCGCGTAGGCGGGGAATTCACGCCTGTGGAGACGAGGCCTCTATCCGTTGGGGCAAGCCTTGTCGCTGAAGCGGGAAGCCCACGTCGTTCAGACGTGGGAGGACGTCAACCCAAATCCAGTTTTTCAAGAAGAGATTTCAGAGTTGACAAAAACACTTCTCTTTTGGGTAAACTGTCCCAAGCTTCTTTTCTCCGCAAAAGCGAAACGGCGTCTCGCAGCTGCGTACCTTGGTCCAGTAAAAAATATTTTACTTTTCCAACCGTTGCGGCGTAGGCCGAGTAACTTATCGACCCCTTGGCTACTATCAAAACTGTCGGCTCGAGCTTGACTATTCTTTTGGCGATATCAGACTTGCTTCTCTTTTCCCCAATTTCAACCAATTTAACAGGTGTTTCACCCTTATCAGCGTCTAGACTCAAGTCAACAACCGCTATCTTCGCGGCTCTGTAGAATTCAGCTAGCCTCTCTCCTGAAGCATCAACAGTCATACACACTTTGATGGACAACGCTGGCTACGCCAGCAGAACCGTTTGCTTCGATAAATAAGAGTGTTCCCGCACCAACATTTTCTGCAACCTGCGGAGGTTCCTTCGCGGCGCGTTCACTTCGAGTTGTGCTCATCTGTCCAAAAGGTATTCTACAACCAAACAAGAAAAATAGGGGTAAAAGAACAGTTCAGGTGATGTAAATTGAAGAGGCGTGAGAGCGGCTTTCACAGGAAAGTCAAAAGACTCTTGGTGGAAGCTGGAACAAGGCTTGGCTACGAGTCTCGAAGCGAAAAATCGCTGAGCGTCCTATCGAAAAGATTTGTGGTGGACACAGCCTGGTCGAAGCAAGGCGAGTTGAAAGCAATTTTCGAAGTTGAGAGAGGATTCACTTGGGACGCCATGCATGTGCTGGGACACCTAGTCGTGCTGAACGCCTATGCCAAAAACAAGGGTTTGGTGTTGCCATGCGTATTTGTGTTCGACGAAAACCTCAGTTCAAAAAACGGTTTCAGCCTGCACACCCGAAGACTCGTTAAAAACTGGGAGTGGTACATTTCCGTGAGTCAACTGGAAAACTGGCTGCGCCTCAACACTGTCCCCGTGTACTGGAATAAACAATTCGAACTGAACACAAGAAGCCTTACCGTCGACGCGCTCCTCAAAGCCGTTACAAAAGCCTTAACGTCTCCTGCGCGCTGAGTTCACAACGACCACGATTCCTATTAGTGAAAATACCATTCCCGAGATAAAACGTGAATTTTCGTGCACCGCGTTTGGCAAATATACACAACGAATAAACCGCTCCGGTGAATAAAAGCTGCACACTGCGTCCGCGTTTTAAACGACAGCGTTGCAGACTGTGCGATGCTATGCAAAAACTCGGGCGGCGGGTCGAAGGACACGCTTTGGGCACCTCAGGAGCGCGGAGTCTTGCCGTGATAGCGTTGTGTAGAAGGACTGGGTTCCGCGCTCATGTACATCTACCAGACCTTTGGGTTGCGCAGCATCGTTGAGCGCTTCGGGGCTACGTCGAAGACAGGAGTAAGAGGTTCTACGACCACATGAACGCCAAGAGAGCGGATGCACTGGCGTATGCGGGTTTCCTGAACTTCTTTTGCTCTGGTATACTATTTAAAGGCCAACTTTGTTTGTACAGTATCGGCTATCCCAGTAGTGTCTGGATAAAGTCTTTTCAGACGCGGGCGCTCAACCACTATCGGTGCCTATCAGGACAGAATTGTTATTCCACCCAAAAGTATAAGTTTAGCCAAATAAAAATGTTAGAAAGGGAGTGAAATTTGTCTTTTTCAAAGGTTTTAACCGCGGTCATGGTGGTTTTTATGTTTTTTTTGTGACCAATGGTAGCGTATTAATTCAGGCAACCAGCAAGGGTCCCATCAATCAGGTCTGTGTGCTTGGAAGCGCTGTGGCTTCGGAGCAACTGTGGACACCCATCGTACTCATTAATTCACCTTATTCTGGCTCGGCTCAGGGGTCCAGTTCTCAAACAGCCTCCACAACATTCACGTTCACCTCTGGGCCTGTAAATCTTAAATCGTCGACGAGCAGCACGACCACCGAAAGTCTTTCAGTGAACAATGGTGCTGCACTTGGATTGTTTGAGTTGGACACTTGGACCGTATATCGTACTTACAACGCAGAAGGAGGAGGGGATGCGCCGTGTACTCAGTCCTACGTCGCTAAGATAACGTCCCGAGGCACGTCCTACTATGACTACACTCTCAAGGAATCGGGTAGTACCTCAGACGAGAACGAGCCAACGACTTTTTCGCACGACGGCTACTCTTCTGTGCCGTTTAGCAACGGTTATAGCGCTGAAACGGGTAACATAGACACCTGTTCTGCCCCGTCTGGTTCCGTTACCACTTTCCAGACGCAGACCACTACTCTTAGTTCTTCCTCCATCACCCTGACCATCGACGGCTACTCCACAAGCGGGACCGCTACGATGACTTCATCCAGTACTCAAACGTTCACCTACAACTTTCCGAGCGGGGGAAGCTGGAACTATCAAACACTTTACTCGTCTTCGAACTATGGGGCGTGGGCGTTCGCCTATGTGGGTTGCTAAAAGGATTCCCCACAAAAATTGGCCCAAGTTGAAAAAGTCGGCTGTTCCCTGCATAATGGGATACGTGGTGATCGTTGTTGTCATAGCTTCACTGTTCGGCGCCGGGTACCTGAAGCTTCAGACGCAGCCTCAAATTCCGCCGGGATACGCTGTTATAACCAAGTCTCCATATACAATTATAAACGGCACCATAAATCTCCAACCATATCCTCGCGGTAACACGGCGCTCGCGTTCTGGGTACAGTTCGCCCCCACAAAGGTTTCTGTTTTAACGGGTAATTTTACGAGCGATGGTTACGTGGACATATTCGTGGCGCAGCCTGAGTCTCCCAATTTTTTCGTCTCTTTGAATTCGTTCAGTCCAGCTGGTTACACGTATTCAACTGGCAACGTTTCTTCCGGTTCATTCGACATTGTTCTTCCACCGTCTGAGTATCAGCTTGTATTCGTCGACTTCGGTTCTCAACCGGTGAATATAACGTTCACTAAAAGTGTAACCATAACGTTTGTTTCTCAATCCACAGGCTGAAACACTGTGGTTCTAGCCGAGTTTTGAAGCGAAATGGGGTGTGGTAAAAGGGGTTTGAACATCTGAGACCTGCGGGAGCCGTGTCACCGACCAGACAAAGGGTTGGCAGGAAGGTGACACTTTCAGCAGTTCGTTGCCCCCTTTTAAGGGGTAGTAAACTTGGTGGCTCACAATATCGGCGCGGAGGAAACCCATGTGCTTAAACTGTGGGTAGCTGACTGATGATAGCGCCGCTGAGCCAAAACTTATAGAAGGTTACTAGGTGAGACCTTGGTTTTACAATGGTTCAAAATTTGTGGGCCTTTTGTTTAAGTGTTGTTGAAATAAGGCGTGACGAGTCTCCGCAGGGTCTAGCCGTGGTCATGAATCGCCTTGTGGAGTGAAGGAAGCTTCTTAACAGGGTTCCTTGGTTTTCTGGGAGACGAGCTCCCGTAAGCAGCCTTCTTTGACCGATGCGTCTTAATGCACTAGGGTGGTCGTACCAGCGACGTATGAGGAAGGGGGAGCCACCGTTTCCAAACAGTGGTGGGTCACTCGGGTATGCTGTCGGTCTGCAATTGTCCGCTTTTGGACTTGATTATCAACTTTTTTCCGTTTTTGAATCTGACCTCTACGGTGTCAGAGGTTTCATTAACAGTATCAAGTTCACCACCTTCCACTCCGTCGTCTACAACTTCGATTTCCCCGCCGGGGGCGGATACGAACATGAATCTGTTGTCTCGAAAGACAAGTGTTATTTCATCGGGTTTTCTTTCTATTTCCAAAAGGAGGTAACCCTTTACCCCATCGAACTTTGCCATAGTGCTTCGTCTAAACTTTGAGCGTGTTCTATATCAATTTTTCCTTGCCTTCACCATTACGCTCAAGTTTTTTGCGTCAAACACTGCGTTTCTCTTCCACAATTCGCCGAAACCTTTGGGCGTCGTCCGCCATGGATAGGTTGTTGAAGAATACGTAGCACCTTTTTACGTCGAGTTTCTCCACTTTCTGTTTTAGAAGTGTGAGTTCACTTTCGCTGTAGGTGTAGCGATAGCCCTTACCCAAACCGTGAAGTCTAAAATAACATGTGTCCTCCAAGAGTATTGGGTCCCGTTTGAAGGGGTCAACCACGTCGACCACACCCAGCTTTGAAAAAAGCTTGGAGAGCTCTTCTTTTTCCTCAAACCACGCTGGCTGTCTGAGCTCTACGCCAACATTTACGGGTCTCTCAACCGAACCCAGAAAAGCCGCAAGGTTGCCCACATTCTCTGTATTCTTCAAGAAACTGGGCGGAAACTGTATCACTATGAACTCGGATTTCAGCTCGGATGCTACCTCTAACACGCGCTCCCAAAGCTCATAGTTCTCAGCCGTGGGTTTCAATCCTCCGAATCGGTCGGGGTCTCCCTCCGGAAACTTTGCGCCTCTACGCTTCCAAGTTGGGCTGTCGGAAGCATGAGTTAAGCCTTGGTAGGCTTTTAGTGTAAACACAAAATCTTCCCCAAATCTTTCTCTCCAGCGCTTCGCTGTGCCCTTTCTCGGTAGCCGGTAAAACGTCGATTGAACTTCCATGGCTCCGAAGCTGGCTCGGTAGCGTTCAAAGCTCATACCAGCCGAACCCGAGCATCCCACTATTAATCTCAATTCAAACGTGTTTATTTGTCGTCACAAAATAAATTCTACTTGGTGTATTCTCTATGCTCAGCTAACTCGGCCTCGCCCAACAAAATAGTAGGCAACGTATAGCAGCGAAAAAGTTGCGACAGCGTATAACAGAAGAGTGGTTATTGCGCCCGTAACTTGGGCAGCTTCGGTTTGCCAGAGGGCGCCCGCAGAGTAGCCGGCGAAGATAAGCAGAGCGGACCAACCCGCTGCCCCGACAAGGGTCATCGCGACGAATTCTCTCACCTTCATTCGTAGGAGTCCAGCGGGAAAAGAAATCACGGAGCGAAGCCCAGGCACAAATCTAGCCAACAGTACGCTTATAGACCCTTTTCCATTGAGCCAGTCCTCTGCTTTCACGACTGAGCTCCGCTTCAGTCTTATCTTGTCCGCGAACTTATAGACCAGTGGTCTACCCAGCCACAACGCCGCGTAGTAGTCGATCAGGCTTCCCGCGACGCCAGCCGCGGTGCTCACCAGCAGTGCCCAACCAAAACTCATTTTACCCATGTATACAAGGTAACCTGCAAGCGGCAGAACCACTTCGCTGGGCACAGGCAGGGAGGCACTCTCGAGAAGCATCAGCCCAAAAAGTCCGTAATACCCGGTGCTTACAACCAGTGCAATCGAGTTACCCAGGAATGATGCGAAATGTGGGGACCCGATGCTTGATTCAAATGGAAGCTCAACTACGTCGATTATTTCAGTCAGGCTGAGAGCCGCCGCGATTATTGCGGTTATCAGCAAATATTTTCTGCGGGGAAGCTGAATTGACTTTTCCATTGGGGGCATAAGAGATTTTGAATATGTATTTAAAAGCCTCACTGTTTACGCCGCTTGGGAAGTGTCTCAAACTAGGCTTCAGCAAAAACAATTCGTCGCGAACGCTGATTAAACAGTAAAAAAGTTGATTTTGAAAATATCAAATTGCGACAGAACTTATAAACCGTTAAAACGATGGAATGATGTGGCGGATCTCAGAGAAACCATAAACAAGTTGACCGCGTCCATAAAACAAATGGATGAGACCAACGTAAGAATACTCGACGCGACTATGCGGGTGGGTCCACGCAACATTTTGGACATCGGCAAATCAAGCGGTCTACCGGCCACCACTGTGTACGCCAGATTCAAGCGTTTCAGAGACTTCTACGGCTCTCTCGTGTCCCAAAATGTGATGGTTTCAAAGCTGGGTTTGGCGAGAACGGGTGTATTCGTCAAAGGAGAGCGCGGGAAAAACGGTTCGTTGGCCGAAAAGCTTGACTCCACAGGCTACCTTACAGCTAACTGTGTTTTGAACGGCAGCTTCGACGCATACTTCCAGTTGGAGCTGCCCCGAAACGTAGTTGCGGATTTCAAAAGGGTCGTCTTGGACCAGTTTTCCAAGGAAGACCAAAAAACAGAGTTTGTCGATTTGTCCGATTTCGTGTTTCAGGGTAAAGGATACGCATTCTATGAGCCGCTTTCTGCCAAATGGAAATTCGATTGGCCGAGGTGGGTGAGCGATGTTTTGTCCTTAAAGGAACAATCTTTTGGTCATACAGACGGGGTAGTGAGGTTTGACAGCGTTGACCTATACATTCTGAAAGAGCTGCAACTAGACGGCACAACCACTTATACAAGCATAGCCCGAAAAATAGGCATGACCCCTCAGGTTATCAGGAAACGCTACCTAAGGCTCAGTGAGCTGGGTGTTCTCGGCGAATATGTTTACGGCGTGGCTCCTTACCCTGAGGAACTCAGCGAATGGCTTCTCGTCAAAATGAATTTCTCAAATGTAGCCCTGAGCCACGCTTTTGCTTCGGCGGTCACAAACATGTTTTGGGCCAAGTCGTATGTTCCAGCGCTCACTTGGGATTCAGCGATACTCGAAGCCCAGATCCTCCGTGGCGAGGAACTGGGCTTCATGGAATTTTTGGAATCCTTGGTTTCAAAGGGTGTCCTATCGAATTACCTAGTGTTTCGAGAAGTACCCGAGTCAAGACGGCGCAAAACTTTGCCTGTGGACATGTTCAGAAACGGCGAATGGTGCGTGGACTTTAGAGTTCTGCAAAAATAGCACCATCCGCTCAGGCGGCAACCTCTTTTCTGGCTAGTCCCAGTCTGAGCAGATCCGCTTTGATTTCTTCCTTCTCCTGTTCTGTGAGTGGCATAACCGGAGGCCTAACGTGACCAGCGGCCATCCCCATGAGCTCCCCCCAATACTTGACCATCTGAACCGGAAGCGCGCCTCCGGTTCTGGTGGCCACTCTGCTCCACCACGACCTGGAAACTTTTTTGATTGGCCAAATCCTAACGTATAATTCTTTGGCTTTGTCAAGTTCGCCTTTTGTGGCAAGATTTATAAAGTTCACGTAGTCGTGTTTCTCTTCACTGTCAAACCTCCAGTCACTAGTGTTTGCAAACATCACTTGTTGATGGAAGTCGTAGTAGGGTTCAAAGAAAAATATTTCCTCGTCGGGCGCGCTCACGACCGCCTTCTTACCCGCTTCTAAGTGGGTGTCTATGGACAACTGCATGTTGAAACTGGCTTCTTTGATGGCCACTAGATTGGGCAAGTCGGCTATCTTGGAGAGCGCTTTTGCAGACAAGGTTATTCCGAATTGAGGAGAGTTGTAGAAGGCGATTCCCATGTCTGTTTTCTCAGCCACCTTTGAAACCCAGTCTATCACTTGTGTCTCGGTCTTTGTCAGCATGTATGGCGGCGCGAGTATCACTAGGTCGAACCCCACCTCTTGCGCTCTGTTGCACATGTAGACTATGTCCTTCAGACACGTGTCCGTGACCTGAAAAGCTTTGAGAGCCCGCTTGCCCACCATGCGGGGAACAATTTCGAGAAGGGTGAGTCTTTCGGCCATTGTTAAGCTCCAGAACTCGCCCATGTTCCAAGAAAACCCCAGCCCTTTTGTCCCAAGCTTTAAAACGTGTTCAACGTTGTGAGCCAAACCCTTCTGATCCAACTCGTCACTAGGAGTGAAAGGCGTAACCATGGTTGTCCACTGGCCAACCATTTTTTCGCGAGCCCACTCCTTCGCTTCTTGCTTGGAGTATTGCATGGCAATACTAATGTGAGCGCAAGTTTAAAGTTTGCGTACCACTGATTAGTGGTAAAGTGGGTGATGGATTTTTCTGAGCTGGCTGAAGGCTGTGAGACTGCCGTTTATCCCAGCGTCTCTGATACCAGTTTTTGCTGGCCTCGCACTGGCTTGGAGCGTCCACAAACACTTAGAGGTAGTTGGCGCGGTCGTAACGGTTTTGGGCATTGCTTTGGCACACATGAGCGCAGACCTGTTCAACGACTACTTCGACTATAAAAACGGAACCGATCAGCTCAGCAGGCTCAGAGGTTTGAGCGGTGGCTCGGGCGTCATAGTAAACGGTCTGCTCACCGCTTCGCAGGTAAAGCGAGGCGGCTTTGTTCTGCTTGGCTCGGCCCTTTTGTGCGGCATATATCTTTCAGCGGTTTCGGGACCGCTTGTTCTGCTTCTTATGCTGCTCGGCGCGGCGTCCATATATGGGTACACCTCGATTCTCCAAAGAATCGGATTCGGCGAGTTCACGCTTGCACTTGAGAGGATAGCAACCGTGATGGGTGCATTCTACGTTCAAACGGGGCTCCTGAGCCTATCCGCGTTCATGACTGGACTGATTCTGGGTTCGCTTTCGATTTATATGGTTTACTACGCAGCCTTTCCAGATTTCGATGCTGACAGAGAAACTGGTAAAAAGACACTCGTGGTCTTATTGAATAAACAAACAGCTCTCAAGCTGGCGCCGCTACTCCCAATAGGGGCTTACGCCCTGATTTTTGCGGCTATAATCCTTAGGCTTCTTCCTCTTTACAGTCTCTTAACGCTTGTCCTGTCGCCGTTGGCCTATCGCTCCTTAGTTACACTCAGCGAGTCGTTTTCTTCGCCTCGTCTCATGAAAAGAGGTTTAAAGGAGGCATCCGCTTTCACAAGGTTGTTTGGAGTGTTACTGGTCGTGTCTTTGCTTTGAAGCAGAAAGTAGGGTTCTCTTGCAAGGTAAACAAAGGGCAGAAAGACGCAGACCATGACCGCGAGAATCAGCCAAGACACCGAGTAGCCAGACGTCAGAACCAAGAACGCGAATAAAGTGGAAGCAACCGAGCCCCCAAGTATTCCCATGCTGTTCATTAGACCGATAGCCACTGGGGCGTATTTCCTGCCTATTTGTGGGAGCTCCGTGGGCAAAACGTAGGCGTTTGTATAGGAAGCCGAGTCAAAGAAGCCCAGAAACACGGATGAAACCCACGCCACGTCGACGCTGTGGGCCGCATAACCCGCGATCGTCAGAGCGGCGGCCAGCGCGGGTAGCAAAGTGAATCTCCTTCTGTTTTTGAACTTATCGGCGAGCCAGCCTCCACCGGGCCCACCCAACAAGCCTCCGAGCAGAATCAGTGAGCTTATCGAACCCGCTAAAGTAGGAGACATTTTCAGAGTGTTTTCAGAGTATTCAACGATAAACTGGCTCACCACATAGTAGGCTGCGGCCATCCCCATGATGCCTAAAGTCATACCCCAAACATCCTTGGATTTCAGGGTCGACTTGATTTTGATAATTTCAACCTTGGCCTCGTCCATAATCCCCTTAAAGGCCAACCAGTTCTCCGCGAAGGCCACCAACACGAGTACCCCCGTGACTATGTATGGCAGCCTCCAACCCCAAAAATATGCTAGGGGCGTGAACACCAGCAAGGCGAGTCCTCCGCCCAAGTTGAAAGCAGCGTTGTAGACGCCTACAACCAACCCTGAGCGACCCTGCCCAAAAAGGTTGGATACGATCACCATTGCCGGCGCAAAGAAGAATGCGGCGCCCACACCTGTGGCGAATCTGGTGGCCACTTGAATGTAGACGTTGTAAGTTACAGCGGACGCCAAGGAGAACACACCTATTACTACTAGTCCCAGAAGCGCCGCCTTAGTGGCCCCCTTTTTAGCCGAAAATATTCCAGCCGGCACCTGGAACACTCCGGCTCCGGCGAAGAACGCTGTTGTGAGAACACCCAGAACCGTCAACGAATAGTGAGCCGATGCGCTCATAGCCGGAAAAGCGGCTGCTGTGTTGAACCAGCACAAAGCGTAGATTATACGTGAAAAGGTTACTGAAGCAAACAGAAAGTTTGAATTACGCGAGAACTCTGCGACACCACCGATTCAACGATTTTCTTCTCTAGCGCATCGCTATTTAGGGTTTACCGCGGAAACGTGCTCACATCTAGGTGAAGCATATTCTAGGAATCTCTGGGGATCAATGAAACGCCACTCGTATAATTTGTAGGTGCGAAAATTATGGTAGTGCACCGATGACCGAGCGCCCGCGCATTAAAATCTCTGCATGATTTTGACCGCGCACTGCGGTCGGGTTGAGCAGTCACCAGTGCCAAGAGTCGGTCCGAAAACCCTGCTCTAAGCTCCGCAGGTGAGTTACTTATTCGTCGCGGCGTCTCTGTTATGACGCCTCCGTTATGGCGTCGCTGAGTCGTTGGGCCACTTTTCTCCAGTCGAACTCAGTTGCTTTTTTCGGCCCTTCAACCAAGGCGGAGCGCTGCAGGGCGTCGTCTTTCAGGGTCGAAGAAATCGCATCGGCCAAATCAGCCGGCTTGAACGAATCCACCAGTTTCCCCACGCCTTGGCTCACCAGCTCAGCCAATCCACCCACTCTGGTCGCGACTACGGGTACGCCGCAGGCCAAGGCCTCGATGACTGGGATTCCGAATGTCTCATATCTAGAAGGAACCACGAGAAGCTTTGCTGAATTGATGACATCTGGTATATCCTCACGTTGAACCACACCCAGAAAACGCGTTTTGGACATAGCTTCCTCCCCCCACTTATTCAGACAATATCTGCGTTGATCATCGTCGAAGTGGCCGATTATGCCCAACGTGTAGAGCTCTCTTCTTTCTGCGAGGACCCTAAAACAATCCAAAAGAATGTCGAGTCCTTTGACTCTTTGAAACCTGCCAACGTATAATACGTCGAAAATTTTTTCTGAGCCTTTCGGGGTAAAAGCAGCCGTGTCCACTCCGTTGGGTATCCACCCAACATTTCTCTCGTCCTCTACGCCGAGCTCCACGATTTTTTTGCTGAGATAGCGGCTAACACAAATCGTCTTTGTACCCTTTAAGACAAGCTCAGCTCTTCTTTCTCTTCTGTTGTACACAAGCATTTTCACGTATTCAAGAATCGTTGGCCTCAGCGATACATACGTAGAAATGGGTCTGTCACGGGCTACAGTGTGAATCTGCCTTATTATTTTGACCGTGGACCCTAAACTTCTAAGGGAAGCTGCGCCAAAGTTGTTTACCGAAAGAATGCAGTCGTATTCCCCAAGAAAACTCTTGTCTTCCGAGTCCAATTTTTCTCCGCTAATCAATTTTTTGCATGTTTCGCGTCCAATTATTCTGGGGCCGTGACCCTCCGTCGATTGGCGCGACTCAAGATTCGGGGTTACCACCGTGACTTCGACTCCTTGTCCACACAGACGATTAGCCGTATCCCACACCGAAACGGACAACCCCCCTATCCCCTGAGAGTCAAAGGGTGGGTACCTATACCACGGCAGAAGCAACTTTTTTTTGGTGAACACCTTAAATCGGCCCCACCGTTTGATGGTTAAGCCGCAACTTGAAAAACCAGTTCCACCTTATTATGTCTCCGCATCCAGACGACTTGGTGTACTCTGCTTTCTCGGTTCTCAACCACGGCCTGAGCCTAAGAATCGCCGTTGTACTCTTTAATGTTTCTTGTTTCACAAAGTGGGGCTTAAAACCCAAGCCACTGGTTTCTCTGCTGAGAACTCTTGAAGACAAAGTGGCGTTGGGTTTGCTGGGTGTCAAGCCTGTGCACGTTTATCTTGGTGACACAACCGCCAGAAGGAGACCTCTGACTGGTGGCCTTGGGCTCAGACTTTTGGAGGATAGCGCGCCGCAAAGAATCTACTGCCCTCTGGGCATAGGCTCGCATCCGGACCACTTGATAACCAGGCGTGTTGCACTCGAGCATTGGATAAAGTGGGGTAAGCAGCCAGAGTTCTATTTATACGAAGACCTACCATATGCGGCCAGACTGAGAGAAACCGATGAACTAGAAAGGGGATGCGTCAAAGCTCTTGAATCTTGCGGAAACGTCACACGCATGTATCAGACTCTCTCCCAAGAACAAATGATGAAGAAGCTTCGCATCAGCCGTTTATACGTATCCCAGAACGACCAGACCAAACTGCTGAGTAAGCGCGCCAAAGAAGTGGGAGCCGAGTTCGGCGTGGAGTACGCTGAAAAGTTTTATTCACTGAGACCCTGAATTCCTTACCAGTTTGACCCTGTAGAGCCTGTCCCAATTAGTGACTATGGACGCTATGTCGTAGCCGCAAATCTCCACTATTCCGGGGAAAGGGTCGGTGGTGGGCGCAATTTTTGTGCCCACGAACTTTGTTGAAACAAAGAAGAAGTAGGCCCGGCTCTTGGTGGTTATCGAAAAAAGAAGGCCATTTCTTTCAATCAACACCTTGAGCATAGTGCGCTCATATATCAATTTTTCAAACGTGGGTGTCACCCCTAACTCTTTTCAGCCGCAGCCAAGGCGCAGGGTTGGCGAACCCACGCAGAAACTTTAAGTAGAAAACGGGGGCGTAGACGATGTTTTTGAAATTTTTGCTGTTCAGACTCATGAATGCGACCACCTTTAAAGCGAACAGCAACTCCTTAACCGAGTCCTCTTTCAGAATTCTGGTGTTGGCGCCTTCCCACTCGGGTTTGTATTTTCTGAACTGTGAACGATGGATCATGGAGTCGAAAACGTACGCTGTGCGGAGTCCCAGTTCGTTCAATCTGCGCTGAATAAAATGGGTCTCCCTCGCGTCGATATAGTCGGGAAAAACCTTGCCCGGAAAATCTTGTTTTCTGAGAACCAAGAGGCTCGCTGGCAACCCGTAGGCCAGTCTGTGCCCCACCGCCATGCCAACCACCGCGCCATTGTTTGGCGACTCAAGCCTTTTTAAGGCGAGTTCGAAGAACGACGCTTTAACAATTTCCACGTCGCTATCCACGAACGCCAAATATTTAGTCTGAACCAAATCAAAACAGATTTGTCGAGCGAATCCCAGTCCGACGCTTTCAAGGTAAACCTCGGCGCCGTAACTGTCAGCTATCCTGTGAGTTGAGTCCTCGCTGTTGTGGTCCACAACTATTAGTCTACACGAGGGCGCCACCCTGCGGATACTGGCCAAACAAGTCTCCAGGGTTTCCGAAGAATTGTACGTGCACACGCAAAGGGTGAGTTTGTCGGAAAGCGAGTTGTTAGCGGACGTTTTTGTACACCGCCAAAAAATGGTCTCCCAATCTGTTCCAAGGGAAAGCGCGTCCGGTCGCCAAGTCAAACTTTTTGAGCAGAGTCAAAAGGCGACCTCTGGGCAGATACCTTGTAAGATTCGAAGGTGGAAGCAGGACCTCTACGCCGTAAATCTTTTCCAGTCTGAACAGAGGTTTCAGCAGTTCGCGTAGCTGGCCCGCTGAATAGGAATAGCTGGAGACGCAGAACCTCGATTTGCCCACCGGAACAGGGTTACGTATTCTGGCAAATGTCATGTTGAACCTGAGCCTTAGCGTGTAGCCAACAATCTCGTAGAGGCAGTACTTGTTCCAGACGCCAAGCAACAGTGTTCCTCCGGGCTTAATGGTTTCGTGAAGACCCTGCATTACCTGGATGAGTTTTGGTTCCGTGTTCACCGCGCCATAGTTAGAGTATGCTCCGTCCAAACGCGTGTAACCCGCTTCTCTAAGTTTGTCCACGACTTTCTCAGCTCTCGCGTGTATGGTCACTATTCTCCCCGACAATCCCAGCCTTTCGGCTTTGCATCTTAATCTTTCAAGCATTTTTCGGGATATATCGGTGGCTATAACAGTTGTTCCCTGCATTGCCAAACTGACAGTCTCGGTTCCGGTTCCGCATCCTATCTCCAAAACCACATCGTCCGGTTTAAAGAGCTGCTTCATTAAGCCGACGGATACGCTTCTAAGCCATGAGTTCATGGGGTTACCAAAAATGTGTTCGTCATAATGATCCGCAACAGAATCAAAGGCGGCTTCAAGGTCGCCGTAGACAAGTTCGTAAAAATCCGCAGCATCCTTCTTCGACTCAACCTCAATCTCAACGTATTCCAACTGTCCCCAATACCTTTTCTTGACTTCGGCCAAACCGTATTTCCTAGCGAATATTCCAAGGCAAGGGTCATCCAGTCCCCGCACTTCCCTGATGTGTGCGTGACCACTAAACACACCGTAGTCACTGTAAATCTTAACTTTCGGGTTGCTCACCAAGTTGGCAACCCAGTCCTGTCTGCCACCATTCTGTGGAAACACAACTATTCTGTCGTTCACAGCTATGAAACGGACGAGTACCCGATGCGGTTTACCCGTTTTTCTGCCAACGGTTTCCAACCGAATATACTGACCGTGCGACCACAAATCCGTGAATCATTTGTGCCAACAGGGAATTAACTGTTGCGACCCGTTCGCTGTGGCCGCTGGCTAAACCCACCCGTTGGAAAGGTTTGAAATAACGAGAATACATTCTATCGCATCTTGAGAAACCCAGCATGGGTTCAGTCGGGGTTGCGTCCGCCTTATTCGACGCCTCTTACGCTTAGGTTCTCTGAATTTTGCTAAACCTTATAACGAATCCCTGATTGTTGTGACCATGCAGTACGTCAGACTTGGCTCAAGCGGTCTAAAGGTTTCGAGGGTTTGTGTTGGGTGCATGTCTTTTGGAAACGCCGAGGAATGGATGATTGAGAAAGAGGAGGCCAAGAAAGTCGTTGATAAAGCGATTGATTTGGGTATCAACTTTTTTGACACCGCCAATCGTTATTCAATGGGTAGAAGCGAAGAGATCGTGGGTGAACTGTTGCAGGGAAGAAGAGAAGACATAGTGTTGGCCACCAAAGTGGGGTTGCCTGTGGGAAGCGGCGTCCAGGACAAAGGTTTGTCGAGACGCCACATCTTGCAGCAAATCGACTTGTCGCTCAAAAGACTGAGAACGGACCACGTAGACCTCTACCAGATACACAGATGGGACTATGAGACACCCATCGAAGAAACTCTTTCAACTTTGTCAAACTTGGTTCTGCAAGGCAAAACTAGGTACATCGGCGCCTCAAGTATGTGGGCTTGGCAGTTTTCTAAATCGATGCATCTTTCAGAGTCCAAGGGATACGAAAAATTTGTTTCGATGCAGAACCACTATAACTTGATCTACCGAGAAGAAGAAAGAGAGATGATCCCTTTATGCGTGGACCTTAAGGTTGGCGTGATAACCTGGAGCCCTCTTGCCAGAGGTTTTCTAACAGGCAAATATCGTAGAGACGAAAAAATAGAAACCGCTAGGTTGAAGTCCGACAAATATCTTTCCGAAAGATACTTCAGACCAGAAGACTTCGAGGTGGTCGAGCGGGTCACCGAGCTAGCAAAGTCAAAGGGGGTGACCAACGCTCAAATAGCCTTGGCTTGGCTCTTCAGCAAAGATTTCGTGACCGCGCCAATCGTGGGGATGAGTAAAACGGAGCACGTAGAGGACGCGGTTCAAGCGTTGGAGCTCAAATTAAGCTCCGAGGAACAGAAATACTTAGAGGAGGCGTACAAACCACACCCTGTTCTCGGACACAGCTGAGTTGAGAGGACAAAGTGAACGGCTACCTATTACCCAACTTTTTTCGTTTAATGGGCTACTTGGTTTCCGTGAGCCTAGGAGGATATCTGCTCGGAAAAGGAGCAGAACAATTGCTGGGAAGGTTTCAGGCAAGAATCGTGGGTGCGCTGGTGCTGGGATCCGCCGTAACCATTCCCGAATACTTGTTTGCCATCGTGTCTGTCTTGGACCAAAAAAATGCGCAGGCGCTCGGCTCAGCGTACGGAGGAAACATCTTCTTGTTCACAGTGGCTTATGGGGCTCTTTTTCTCGCGTCTTCCCGACGCGGTTCCTATATCCGCGGCTACAAAGGAATGCGATCCGACCTTGTTATACTGTTCGTGTCCACGACGCTTTTCGTTTTGAGTTATTTTGAACGGTTTCTTAGTTTGTATTTGGGTTTCGCGTTGCTGTTGCTTTATGCTGCATTCATTTTCTCTGGGGCGGGTCGCAGTGTCAACACTTCGATTTCGGTTCGAAGCCTTTCCAAAAAAGTCAAGCTGACAGCTCTTGTCTACTTGTTCGCGGGTCTCGCGTTGACATTTGTCTTTATCCATCCCTTAGTGGAAGAAGTCTCAAGTTTTTCATTCAGACTGGGCGTTTCACCCGTTATAACCGCGTTGTTTGTGGTGCCTATAGGAGACGAACTTCCCGAAATATTGTCCGCGGTGACGCTTATTCGTTCAAGTGTCCAAGGAGAGCACACCGCTCTTGCGAGCTTGGTGGGCAGCAAAATTCAAAGCAACACTTTGCTGCTGGGCACAATAACGGTTTTGGCTTATGCGCTGGGAAACCCCATATTCACAGGCGAATCTTATGCTGGCGCAGCTTTGTTCGCGATGGCCGCAACCACTTATTTGGGGTTGGCGATAACTTTTTTGTCTCCGAAAAAAAGAGGCGTCGGTGTTGTTTTGTTGGCGGCGTACTTGGTTTCCGCGGGTTACATCCTCTCGGCCTGACTCGTTTCACGACAAGAACTTATAAGAGCTGTTTTGAATTTTCTAGTTACTGCGGTAACAATCTCGGCGGTGACACCCTGTTTAAGATTCCAAGTAAAGATAGTGGGTTGGTGTAAACTTTGGCTGGTAAAGGAGAAATCGTTCTGTTGTTTGCTGTGCTGGGCTTTGTAGCCGGGATCTTTGCAAGCATGAGCTTCCCGTTGGCGATACCGTTTCTTGCAGCGATACCCCGGTTCTTGAGTACGCCTTGGTTCCTCTCCGGAGTGGTGGGTGCACTTTTCGCGGTAGTTGTGCTGCTCGTTTATATAGCGGCTCAGCGCTGAGTGGGTCACCCACAATGCGAAGCCCAACCAACCTTTTTTATTTTTCCTGTTTTTGACCGTCCTCTGATTTTTGGTCCTCAATCTTTTCCTCGGTTTTTTCAGAAAACTTCTTTGTCGAAGCCTGTAACTCGTCTAGGATTTGGTCCAAGGATTTTATCGGGTTGGTTCCCTTCTTGAACACTTTTTTCCGAACTATCCATAGGTCTTTCGATTGGTCGTACACCGTTTGCACTGTGGTCGTTTCGTATCCGAACTTGTCGAATATTGCTTCGCTGAGAAGGCCCCATGCGGTCATTAATAGACTGGATTTGATGTCTTGGCTTCCTTTGTAAGAGACTGATGAAGCGCCCGTAACGGCGTATAGCAGTGACTTGAGCGGGTCTTCCGAGCTAAAGTCCACCTCGATTTGTTCGGATATCGAAGCTAGGTCGGTGATCAGTTTGAGTGATTCCTCAACGCTGTTCTTTACTAGTCTCACTCCTTCTTCTTTCTCTAAGATCTTTATGGCGTTGGCGGCTATTTTGCGAAGTATTTCGTCGCCTTTTTTCTCGCCGTAGTTTTCGATTATCCATTTTCCGAACGAATAGATCACCGCGTTCGAGTAAATCGAAGAAGAAGCAGCTTTAATGGCGCGTACGGGGTCATCGCTGCTACGAATAAGAGTCATCACGTTTTCAATTTTTGGTAGATTGTCCCATAGTACGGAGTTTATGATTGAACGTATGTTTTCGGTCATTCTGGGTTCTCTGACATATACAGACGAAAAATTGCTAACCCCTTCCGTCACCCTCGAAGACGACATTATTAGGCAAGCGGAAGAGTCCACAAGAACGATGCTATCGCTTAGCTCGTACGGCATGAGTCTGATGTCCGCGAACCCCGACAACCCTTCGATTTTGGAAAGCTCCTCGAGCACGGTGGAGTCTTCTGTTCCGCTCTTCGCCCTGTCTTTTGCACCGCCTCCTTTGCCTCCTTTGAACACCACGCTCAGGTCTTTGCTAAAGACGTATGAGGCTATGACCCTGTTTTTTGTGCCGTTTTCCCGCGCCTTTCTGAGTTCATCGTAGGCTTCCAAAAGGAGTCTGAAACCTCCACGGTTGAGCACCATGATCACCTCTTGCTTAGCCTGCCTTATCTCATCTTTCAGCGCTTTGAGTGCTTTCTGTCTTTGCCGAATGGTCCAGAACTCCTTTCTTTCAACTCCATCCACGTCTTGAATTTGTTTGAACAATTCGACTAGCGTGTTAAGCTGCTCTTTCATTGATGCAACCTCTGTTTGTTTCTCCTGCAGTATGGGTTCAAGAATCACCTCAGGGGAAATGGCTCTGCACCGAGACGGTTTGTCTGGAAGAAACTCAACGAACCCTCTTTTCTCCAATTTTTTTACGTTGATGTAGACCTTTGTTCTGGGAACAGAAGCCTTTTGTGCGAGTTCCGACATTGTAGAAGGGCCGTATCTGACCAAGGCTTCGTATATTCTGGATTCGTGGTCGCTGAGCCCGAATTCTGACAGAATGCGCCTTTGATTTTTGCCACTCATGAAGAAGTGTCACCAAACTTCCCTTAACCGCAGTTACAACAATCAGAGGTACAGTATCCTTATAAATCTTCACCAAAGTTGTGAGGAGATCTTCTTGAGTAGGGACTTCGCGTCAAACTGGGAACATAAAAAAGACTCTTCGTCATCGGCGGCTGACAGGTTAAAAGACGCTTTAAGACCAGCGGGACCGCTTAAACCCAAGCTCGAAAGCGCTATGCGGTCACTTCAGATGCAGACTCAGCGCTTGGACCAGATAAACGGCAGACTCACCGAAAGACAACGCATGATGTTCGAGAAAGTGGTGGACGCGGTCAAACGACACGACCAAGCAAGGGCTTCGATCTACGCTAACGAGGTTGCAGAAATACGAAAGATGGCCAAGCTGATAATGCAGAGCAGGCTCGCGCTCGAATCCATCGTGTTGAGGCTGGGCACAATGGAAGACTTGGGTGACATCGTAAGCAACCTTGCACCCGCCGTGCGCGTGATTTCCACTGTGAGCAGAAGCATAGGCTCGGTAACTCCCGAAGCAGAAAAGGACATGAACGAAATCTCGAACATGCTCAGTAGCATCTTGGTCGAAGCTGGGCAGACTGGTAACTACACTATAAGCTTTGAAACGGGCAATGAGGATGCACAGAAGATTCTTGAAGAAGCCGCTTCTGAGGCCGAAACCCGCCTGAAAGCTCAGTTCCCCGACCTTCCCGCGGCCAGCTCTCAGACCACGCGTCAGTAGAGTTGAAGCTATAGTGTCAGCGGAGAGGAGCATTTTTAGAGACGGTTCCTCCCCGTCAAAATTTTTGGGGAAAGAGGCAAGAGACGAATATAACAGAAGAATGGGTTGCGTTGCTGGCTTCTACAACTATTTGCCCGATTCTGATTCAAGCACTAAGCATGAACAAGGCTTTTTCGTCTTGGTTCACACTAGCAAAGGATTCGAAAACGTCCATTCATCACGAATACTGATTGTCACAGAGGAGTACTTGGTTATAAGGTCTGAGCTCAAGCACAGATTGACGGAGACCAAGGAAAAGATTTTGTGGTTGATTGGTAGAATCGAAGCGCTCGAAAAAAGTGATTCGCAGGGACACGGCGGCCTGGATGCTTCCGTACTGATGGCCGCCCATATACAGCACAAATCGAGATTCAACGAGCTCATGAATGGCATCGATGAACTGCTCGAATCTGCTCAGGCAAGAATAGAGGAGTTGCACTCGGAAATCGACGTATTGGAACGCGGCTTGGTTGACCTCAGCATTTCAAAGAAGCTGGACGAAATTAGCGAGAGAAGCTTTGAAGAATGGTCCAACACCCTTAACGAGGGTTTGAACTCCGCGCATTTGGAGCTGGGCGACCTTGACGAAAACGTCAAAACCCTAAGAAGCATAGAGAGACAGTATAGAGACGTTTTCAGAGTGGAAATACTAACCGAGCAACGAGACGGAAAACCCTAGGTGTCAATAGTGGGCGCTTCCTCCTACTTTGGAATCAAGAAGAAGAACGATTACAGAACCATGTTTGAAGGGATAACCAATAGTCTCAACGAGCAGCAGGCTCAACTGCGAATGCGTCTCAACAGTCTACAGTACAGGGAGAACGAACTCTTAAAGAGTTGCACCCTGCTCATAAAGAAGAAGGACAAAGCCAGAGCAAGAGTGTACGCCTGCGAAATCGTGGAGATAAACAAAGTGCTAAAAGTGCTTCAGCAAAGCGAGTTGATCGTGGAGGCTCTGCGCCTCAGAATTGGTACCGCCAAGGAGCTGGGAGACACGGGTCTTGCACTGAAGCCGCTAGCGGATGCCTTGGTAAAGGTTAAGCGGCAACTTCAGGCGTTTGTGCCCGAAGTCGCAAAGGAACTGGACTTCGCTACCAACACGCTTACTAGTGTTCTGAGCATGTCCGCACCAGACCCCAATAACATGGATTTCGTGTCCACGCTCACATCCGAAAGTGTCGAGGCCATTTTGCGTGACGCTGCAGAACAAGCGGACAAGAGGCTAAAAGAGAACCTCGACAACATAGAGGAAACCGAGTTGAATCCAATAGTGGATTATGTGCGCCGAAACGGCATAGAAGCCATAAGCTCCGTGGTTGACACGCTTCAAGAAGGCGACGCGCCGATAAACGACGCTGTGTCGCAGTCAAGCGTTGACGCTGTGGACGGCGCAGTATACGTAAAGCTCACAGAAGGAGAAAACGATGTTTCTCAGAAGGTCTACGAATACATTAAGAGAAACAAGGGGACTATAGACATTTTGAAGTGCGGCAAAGAGCTGGACGTGCAAAGGGAAGCGGTTATCGCGTCGCTGAAGAAGTTGGAGCGACAAGGAAAAATAAGGCTTGACCATCCGCTGTGAATGGGTTGAGCAAAACCGTTTGGGTTTTTGGGTGAATTGAAAATTGGCACTGGCGGCAAGTGAATTGGAAAAGGTGGCCATTAAACACGCAAACGAGGCGGTCATCGCGGATAAACAGGGTTCGAGGGGTAAGGCGATAGCTGGCTACCAACAAGCGATAGAAGTGCTCGGAACCCTGATATCGCTGTATCCTCAATATGAGCTCAATAGAATATACGTCCAACGCATCAAGGCTTATCAGCAAAGGATACGCGCCCTCAAGGGGGAAACCCTCGACGACGGAGACCCGACGGCTGGAGCCGGCTTGTTCAGCGGCCAGCAGTCCGCTCAGGTAAAAGGAGGCTACGAGGACCTCGTCCTGAAGGAGAAACCCAGCGTAAAGTGGGACGACGTCATAGGCTTGGATGACGCTAAAAGAGCCATTCGGGAGTCTATTGTGTATCCCACAAAGAGACCCGACCTTTTCCCGCTGGGGTGGCCAAGAGGAATTTTGATGTTTGGCCCCCCCGGTTGCGGCAAAACCCTGTTGGCGGCAGCCACCGCCTCAGAAATCGAGGCCACGTTCATCAGCGTGGACGCCGCCGCCATAATGTCGAGGTGGCTGGGTGAAGCTGAGAAAAACGTGTCCAGAATCTTTTCTCAGGCGCGCTCCACTAAAGGCGCCGTCTTAATCTTTATAGATGAGGTGGACGCGCTCTTCGGAATGCATTCAAACGAAGTCGGCGGCGAGGTGCGCGTCAGAAACCAGTTTCTGCAGGAAATGGATGGCTTGTCGGAAAAAGGCAAAACTAGTTTGGTCTATGTTATCGCCGCCACAAACAAACCTTGGGCGTTGGACGCGCCATTTATTCGTAGGTTCCAGAAGAGAATAATGGTGAACCTTCCCGACCACGAGTCTAGGATCAGAACCTTTATGCTTTACACGAAAAATCTGAAGCTCGCCCCAGACGTGAACACCGACGAGCTCGCCCAGATGACCCAGTGGTACAGTCCAAGCGACATAAGGGACGTGTGTCAATCCGCCCACCTCCTAGTTGTACGCGAACTGTTTGAATCGGGTGAAGCCGACAAAGCGGGTACGGCTCCACGTGAAATCAAAATGGATGACTTCAAACAGGTGTTGAGCTCGAGAAAACCAAGCGTTTCTCCTGACATGCTGGAAGCCTATCAGGTTTGGTACGACAACTTTAAAGCGCTTTAAACTGTAGGGTTCCATGCGTTAGAGAAAAACCAGAAAAATGTGGGCGACGAATTGGTTTCGCCGTCTTGCGTTTTTGCGGAATAAGATGGTCAGAAGAATACACAATGCCTCTTGTTGGGAAGCAATATAGTATGCGCTCAATTCATTGCAGTGTTCTGATTGCAGCGAAACGTGACTCGACTGTTAGAATCCAGAACAAGGCACGAACCCACTTATGATGACCGAGTTACTTGGGTGTCTCGAAAGTTTTAAATCATGTCTCGAAAGAGTATTTATTCAACTTGTCCCAGAAATACATTCCCTCTGTTCAATATGGTAGCAGAGCCAAGTCCGCCAGTAGAAGAATGGAGTTGATGAAACTCGTCGGCAGAGAAATCGTGGTTCACTACAAAAATGGTAGAACGGATAGGCTAAAAATTCATAATTATGAAGGACCCTATCTGCTTTTGGTGGCTCCTAGTTCTTCTTTGGGACACATCGGCTTGGAGATAGCCAAGTGGCAAATAAAAGAAGAGAACGGCCAGCTCCACGCCTATCCGAAGAGTTGAACTTCGTCAGGGCTTGCAGTACGAAGAATGAGACTACACGCCCCGAGCTATCGTGAGAGATCCATCCTCTGGTTTGACAAGCAACACCTATGACGTTACGTTCTGCGAAAAGTGTGGATTTCCGCTAGGTCTGCGGGCTGTGCGCAAAGCTGATTTCGCGAAACTTAATTCTGCCCGGGAGCTTAGGATAAGCGTAGTGGGCCGAGAGACAAAAGAAATTTTCTATTCCAGCATGGTTTGTGATAAGCAAAGAAAAGAAAGGTGCGGCTTCCTCCCGTTGATGGGACAAAAAGCGGGTGGTATGAGTGTCTCAAAAACAGATCGGTCGAACTTGAGGTGTCCAGCAAGAGAGTGAGCTCTCAGGCTCATCTCGCGCTCGATAGAAAAACACATTTAATGGTTAGATTTGAATCAAAATAGAGTTGAAGATGCAACGAGATACTATCCTAGATAGCATGAAGCCGTGGAGTTGTCAATCTAGGATTCATGGCGGCTCACACCGCGCTCATTTCATTTTATCTCATTGAATTTGTTGGTTACCTATTCGCTTGAATCTATTCTTCCCGGTTGCTGGTCCATGTATTTTTCATTTGGATACTTTGCGGTTCAGCTCTTCGGTTATTTCACAGGGTCTGCTAGCGGCACTCAACGATTCGCGCAATAGACAACATCGCGGGGAAGCTACAAATTGAACGTTAGTTTTTATAGAACCATACTTTATGCTAGCGTTTTTTAGACTATTTTTCACGGATTACTCCGGCATCCCAAATTGGTGTCCCTAAAAGTATGAGTTTCTGAAAGCTCAAATATTGACGCGGTTCTGCGAGGCCGAGTTAGTATCAGTCCTGGATTTTACGGAGCTGCCAGCCTCCAAATATGAGTATGCAGAGTACTGAGTTAGGTCTCCGCGATTCCGGTTTAACACCGACGTGGCTACGAGTTTGTATGGGCAGGCATAGTCTGTGAATGGCGAACCTTGGTCAGCGAATTCTAAGCCGAACTTGACCAGCATAGACACAGTGGTTTTCTGTTTGGTAGAAGCAAAGTTTTCTGACTTTTGAATGTTTGAATGAATAGAAGGAAATTTTATAATGCTTTCAATATCATCTATATATGTATCCCCTAAGGATATGAAGTAAAAATGGATCTGGACCAATTCAAACAAAGGAGTTAAAGAATAAAGGTCCCGTTAAATCATTGAGAAAGGGTCCAACTGGGATCGGGAAAACCTTAGAGGGGTATTTGGGCATCAAAGAAAACAACTTGAGTCTTCCAGACATTGAAAGCGTTGAATTAAAGGCGCATAGAGACGGCTCATCTAACATGATAACGCTGTTCACATTTAATAGGGGTGCCTGGGTGATGGATCCGTTGGAAGCGGTAAAGAAATATGGAACTCGTGACAATAAAGGTCGTTTAGGCTTATATTTTACAATGAATTTCGAGCCAAATAGCGCAGGACTATATCTTCTGGCTAACGCTGAGTTTGCGTCTGTAAGACACATCGATGGGAGTACCTTGGCTAAATGGAGATTCGACGATTTGCAGGAACAATTTAAGAAAAAGGTGCCAGCACTAATCTTTGTCAGAGCCAGAGCGGAGTATAAAGGGGAAGACGAGTATTTTCATTTTTATAGGGCAGAATTGCTTCAAGGCACGTCTGCGTCAGTGATCAGAGACAATATTAGAAGTGGGCATATTCTAATTGACTTGAGACTTCATGACAAGGGTACTAGGATTAGGAACCATGGGACTGGTTTCAGGATCTATGAAAAATATCTCTCCGAATTATTTGTAAGGAGGACGGTAATAGAGTGATATTCGTTCATGAAGAATCGGGGCAAACAGATTGGACCTTCGCTGACGCCAACACCAGAGACTTGACTCATATATACCACGACTACCCAGCAAGGATGGTTCCACAGATCCCGAGAAGAATTCTGAAACTATTGAATATTGAGAAGGGAATATTCTTCGACCCGTACTGTGGTTCCGGCACAACTCTGGTGGAAGCCGCCATCCGAGGTCTGAACGGTGTAGGCTTCGACATAAACCCCCTCGCAAAGTTGATTTCTGAAACGAAAACCGACTATAGCATGGAGCCGGAAGAGCTCAAAAAGGTCATCTATGACTTTGCGGGATGGACCATGAACCCTTCGGGGACGCCGAGCATCCCAAACATTAAAAATTTGGACTTCTGGTTCAAACCCACTGCAATAAAGAGACTAGGATTGATAACTGCTTACATCAAGAACATTTCCGACCCGCATATAAGAAATTTCTTTTCGGTGGCCGCTAGCGAAACCATTAGGGAAAGCTCTAACACAAGGAAGGGGGAATTTAAACTGTATAGATACCCAGTGGAAAAATTGGAAACACATTACCCGAATCCGTTTGAAATTATGAACGCTAAGCTGGAAAGGAATTATCGGGGATACGTCCACTTTTACAATTCGATGAAGAAGAATGAGTGCAGAGTCAAAGGTTTATTTGTTCAACTCCATAAACGCAATACCGGAGTCAATCCTTCCGGATGAGTCAGTTGACATAGTGATAACTTCGCCTCCATACGGAGATTCTCGCACTACGGTTGCCTATGGCCAATATTCAAGGTTCTCATTAGAATGGCTTGGTCTCAAAAACGGTGACGTCGATAAGCTTTCCATGGGGAAAAAGAATAAACCAAATAGTTGAGTTGGGCTGTGATTCATTGGATTCAGCGATAAGAAGCGTGGAAGAAGTCAGCCGAAGCAGGGGAATCGACGTAGCCTCGTTCTACTTGGACCTTAGAGAGTCTATCGCGAATGTGTCCAAGAAAATCAGAAAAGGTGGATACTGCTGCTATGTTGTGGCTGATAGAAAAGTGAAAGGAACAACGTTGCCCACTCATGAAGCGGTCAGATGCTTCTTTGAGCAAAATGGGCTTGTGTGGCTGAATACTTTCACGAGGAGCATACCAAACAAAAGAATGCCAGCAAAGAACAGTCCCACCAATGTGGTGGGTCACAAAGAGGAAACCATGACGAAAGAATACATAGTAATTATGGGTAAATAGAGGGAGGAGTCAAAACAGAGCTGATTGAAGTCGACACGCCAATCTACACCCTGGACACGCCTTTTGTAGTCTTGTGCTCTGCGAACACTCCTAGAACTTCTTGTTTTCTTGGTAAACATGTAGCTTCGGGCTTTCCTGTTGTCTTTTTGACGCGTGGCCAGGGTTCATCGCGAGGCTTTCACCTTTGAAGCGTGTCTTCGTTTTGTCGATAAAGTTGTTTGAAACTGTAACTTAGAGGAACGCGCTCCTAGTGGGATATGCCTCGTCAAGTTTTGTGTTTGTAACGGAGTCTTTATTGTTCGCGTTGGATTCATGGCTCGAAACACGACTAGTTTTACCGGTTTCCACCCGCGACAAAGATTTTCAAGACTATACGATGAAAGCACAGGGAATGAGACAAAAACGATGCGATTAAATATGGTGGGCTTTGCTTGTGAGCTATGACGATGTCTGACCAGTTGGCCGAAATGCCGATTAAACGGTTTTCTGAAATTTATTTGCCGGATTATGCGGGAAACAGTATTTACAATCTTGCAAACTCAGTATTGAGACAATTCGGTTTGAACAGGAGCAGTGTTTTGACGGGCTCCAAGGACGTTTTGAACCACAGCAAAATTGTTGTTTTTTTGGTGGACGGTTTGGGTTATTCGCACATGGTGTCCGCTCGTTCCAGGATTGGGTCTCTGAACAACTTTTTGGAAAAGGCTTCTTACATTCGTCAGATTACCACGGTGTTTCCGTCTACCACAAGCACCGTGTTGAGCACGATGAACACGGCTTTGACACCCGCGGAGCACGGTATCGTAGGCTTCACGATGTATGTAAAAGAACTGGGCTCAGTTGTGAACACGATAACTTTTAGTCCCGCTTCTGAAAAGGGTGACGGAGCATTTGAGCGCTCAGGACTTCAGCCGTCGTTCATGTATCCCCAAAAAACCGTGTTTCAAGAATTGGCACAGGTCGGCGTCCACAGTCGCGTTTTGGCGCCTAATTATTTGACGAACACTGTTCTCTCCAAGACACTGTACAACGGCTCGGAAAGAATAAGATACGTTCAGCTTTCCGACTTGTTCGTTAATCTTCGAAAAGCCGTTTCCCAAACAAAGTATGACCAAGAATACTTTTTTGTTTATTGGAGCGGGGTGGATACAATTTCTCATAAATATGGACCTGGCACAGAGGAGTACGACGCCGAGCTCAACGGTTTCTTTCACTTGTTCGAAACAGAACTTCTAAACAGGTTGAAGGGGTCTGACGCTTCCGTTTTGGTCACAGCCGACCACGGCCACACCTATATACCTGATGGCTCGTTTCATGATTTGTCAGGAGACTCGGAGTTCCTGTCGTCCCTTACGGTTCCGCCAACTGGTGACTCCAGAGCATTTTTTCTGTATCCCTCAGACCGGGAAAGGATGGAGAAAATGGCTTACAACCGATTCGGAGACACGAGTGTTCTGGTTAACAGTGAGGAAGCTCTGAGAAACGGCTTCTTCGGTCCAACCAACGATTCTTCTACGCTCAAGTCGAGGATAGGCGAAAAAATTGTGTTGCCATATAAACCACACTCATATGTTTACCGTTATCCCACATTTGAATACAAACCCATGTTCGGAAACCACGGGGGTTTGACCTTGGAGGAGTTGGTTATTCCGCTCGTGGCCTTCGAGTTATAGGGCGCCGGGGAACTTGAAAGGGAGGAGTCTCGTCCAGCTGGAACGAATTCAGGTATTCCACGTTTGCCTTTACCTGTTCATCCACTTCATTCATATTTGTCTTCGCTCCTTCTGGGCGAACACGCATTTGTCGAAATCCAGTAAATCCTCTACTTTCTCGGTCAACCCCAACAAATAATTGTCGGAGCCATATGAACAACAAATCTGAACAGCTGTGGGTAGACCCTTCGCAAGCCCGTTTGGAATACTTATGGCTGGTTGACCCGTTATGTTGAACGGTTCCGTGTTGGCTATCAGCTTCTTCCTTGTGTCGGGTGTCAATGATTCGGAAATCAGAGGAGCCGTGGTTTTCACCGTTGGACACGCAAACGCGTCCACTTCTTCGAAGATTCTTGTGAACTCGTCCACCATTATGTTTCTTAGGCGCTGAGCCGAAATATAATCAACCGCGCTGTAACGCATTCCCAGCTCTATCCTTCGTTTAACGTCTTCGCCGTATTCTGCCGAGTGTGCTGGGTAAAACTTTTTGTGGTAAGCGGCGACTTCGGAGCTCAGAATTACTTCTCTAACCCTTGCGCACAAAGAAATTGAATCAAAGGTGACTTTTAGAATTTTGGCGCCGTTTAAAGCCAACGTTTGCAGCGTCGCCTCAAAATTTTTCAATACGCCGGCGTCGCAGTTCTCGATAAAGTAGTCGTTTACACCTATCAGTGTGCCTCTGAGCCCACGAAACTCTTTTTCGACGGGTTGATACAGTTGCGTTGATGGGTCTTTTTCGTCGAAGCCCTTTAGGTTTTCAAACATTATTCGTGCGTCGCCCACGCATCTATTCAGGAAGCCGACGTGGTCCATGGACCAGCTGAGCGGAACCACGCCGTGTTTGCTGACCGAGCCATAGCTGGGCTTAAACCCCACCACTCCGCACAATGCTGCGGGTATCCTCACTGAGCCGCCCGTGTCCGAACCCAACGCAGCAGTGCACATACCCGTCGCAACGGCCACCGCGGAGCCTCCGCTGCTGCCACCGCTTATCCTGTCAGTGTCGAAAGGGTTTCTGACAGCTCCATAGTGAGGATTGACGCTGGTGGCGCCCATGGCGAATTCGTGGGTGTTAGTTTTGCCGATTATGAATGCGCCTCTTTGTTTTAGCGTCGCCACCGTGGTGGCGTCGTATTCTGGAACGAAATCTTTAAGAAACTTTGAACCTGCGGTTGTTCTCAGCCCCTTAGTGTAAAAAATATCTTTTACACCAACAGCCAAGTTTTGTAGCTCGCCGCTGACCTGTGATTTGTCGTCTGGGTTCAGAGTTATAAAAGCGTTCAGCCACGGGTTGAGTTGCCTAGCTCTCTGCTTACACTGGTTCAGCACGTCGAATCTTTCTTCCGCGCCCAGTTTGAGTATTTCTGTAGCTTTAAAGGCGGGGTTCCATAGGTAGTGTGTGTTTATCGTGTTAGTTATGGCTCCTTGGCTTCAAATGTCTTGGCTCTGAGACCTTCCAGAATAAGTTTCTGCTCGATGCTCGCAACCAATCTTCTGGTCGACCTGACGACGTCGGGGTTCACGCTAACGCTGTCTATGCCGAGTCTTACCAAAAACTCTGTGAGTTCGGGGTAAACCGACGGTGCTTGGCCGCAGATGCTTACGGTTACGCCGTTTCTGTGTGCTCCCTCGATCAACATTTTAATTGCTTTTTTCACGGCGGGGTCCCTTTCATCGAAGTATCCAAGAGAAGCAAGCGTACCCGAATCCCTGTCCGCGCCCAGCACCAGCTGCGTCAAGTCGTTGCTGCCGATACTGAACCCGTCGCAAAGCTTGGAGAACTCGTCTGCGAGCAGCACGATGCTGGGGACTTCGGCCATTATCCAAACTTTGAAGTCGGTTGTGCGTTTCAGGTTCTCCTCTTCGAGTATTTTCAAGGCTTTCTCTATTTCCCAAGTGGTTCTGGCGAATGGTAGCATGACCCAAACGTTTCTCAGACCCATCTCTTCCCGAACACGCCTGATGGCGGCGCATTCCAGTCTGAAGGCGGGTTCATATGTCTTGCTTATGTACCTGGACACTCCGCGCCAGCCCAGCATAGGGTTGGACTCTTCGGGCTCAAATCTTTCGCCGCCTTTCAAAGCTCTGTACTCGTTTGTTTTGAAGTCGCTGAATCTCACGACCAAGGGTCTGGGATAAATCGACTGTGCCACCTTTGCAACTCCTTCTGCGAGTTTGCCCACCACGACTTCTTGCCCACCCTTGTCTATAAGGTCAAGCGGGTGTTGCCCAACCCAGTCGGCCATGATGAACTCGACCCGCATCAAACCTATCCCGTCGAAGGGGAGGTTCTTATATTCGTCTATTTTGGCGGGTTCACCCAAATTCATGTACACCTTGGTTCCGGTTATGGGTATGTACTCTGACAGGGCGACTCTCGCGGCACCCTTCGCTTCCTCCGTCTCTTCTTTTTCCTCTTCAGTGGTCGCACCTTCGGTTACAAAACCCAGCCTTCCATCCACGGTGACGACTTGGCCGCTTTTGAGCTTCGAAGTGGCGTTACCAGTACCCACCACGCAGGGTATTCCCAGCTCCCTGGACACGATTGCAGCGTGAGCCGTCATTCCCCCGCTGTCGGTCACTATAGCGGCGGCCTTGCTCATAGCTGGAACCCAGTCGGGGGTGGTCATTTTTGTGACCAGAACGGATCCTTTTTTAAATGACCCTATTTCTTTCGCGTCCAATATCACTTGGACTTGGCCAGACGATTTACCAGGCGAAGCACCCAATCCTCTTACCAAAACATTGTTTTTGGAGCTGGTTTTCTTCGGTGTCCAAACTGTTTCCGGCCGAGCCTGCACGATGAACACTTTGCCGGATTCGCTGTCGAGTGACCACTCGATGTCCACAGGATGTCCGTAGTGCTTCTCAATTTTGAGTGCTTTGCCCACTAATTCTAAGATGCTTTGGTCGCTTATGCACTGCTGTTTTCTGAGTTCTTCGGGTACTTGGACCTCTTTGGAGTATGTACCGAACTTCGCGGCTGGATCCCTAACAGTCATCAACGTTTTATCTGAAACCTGTTTCTCCTTTATCTTCAGCGAAGCCTTGTCGACGACGAATCTGTCTGGCATCACTCTGCCCTGAACCACCGCTTCGCCTATTCCCCACGCTCCCTCGATGACCGCTATGCTGTCGTCCCCCGTCACAGGATCCATTGTAAAACACACGCCGGAAGCCTTGCTGTTAATCATGTTCATGATGCCCACGCTGAGCTTTACGGACATGTGATCAAACCCTTTTTCGTTTCTGTAAACCATTGCGCGGGGCGTGAACACAGAGCTAAAACATTTTTTGACGTACTTCAAAATGTTGTCTTCGCCGGTTACAAATAAGTACGTGTCTTGTTGACCCGCGAAACTGGCGTCGGGCAGATCCTCCAAAGTTGCGCTGCTCCTAACAGCCACTTCCGGTTCGTTTTTGCCGAGCTTCTCGCCAAGTCGTCTGTAGGCGGACAATATTTCCCGTTGCAGTTCGAAGGGATAAGCCGATTCTTCTATCAGGTTACGAATTCTGGCCGACGCCTTTTGCACGGCATCGGTGTCGTCGATGTCAACGGAGTCGAGAATCTCCATGACCCTAGTCCTTAATCCGCCAGCCTCGAAGAACTTCTTGTATCCCTCCACGGTTATTGCGAAACCCACCGGTGTGTCCACGCCGGCCTTCATGAGTTCTCCAATACTGGCGTTTTTGCCTCCTACAAGGTCAATGTGTTTGAGCCCAACTTCAGAAAGGTCGACAACGTACGCCGTTTTAGACCCAGCCATGTTTCAATTCTTTCTTCATGATTATATAACGGTTGCGAAATAAGACCTAGAAACCTCTATTCTCCAATAACCAACGCGCAGCTCCTTCACTTTTCGGTGTGTCATTCAGTCTTGGCTGGGGGTTCTATGATTATCGCCGACGCATCGAGCCCTGACCACCTGATCTTGTAGCCCAAGACTTTCAGAGTCTCCGAGACGTTTACGCCGTATTTGGAGCAGACCTGTTTGGCCGACTCGTAGGTAACCGAGGAATGTTTGGAGAGTTCTGCTGCGATTTCTTCGAGAACCGTTTTTAGAACCGCTTTCGACCCGAGCATCGTGTATCCTCGCTCGGCCAGCTCTCTGGATACCTCGCTTCTCGACCCAAACCGTGCTGCCAGTTCGTCAAAGTCAACGGTGGCGCCCAATTCGTGCTTGGACAGGTCCACATAAGAACTCTCAGGCTTCCCCACCAAGTATTTGGATAACGCGTCAAGGATGGGTTTGAGTGGTACATCTTTCTCATAGAAAATCACTCCTGGGACTTCTGATATTTTAGAACAGGCCAATTTCGTGTTGGCGACTACTATCATGTTCACCCCCGAAACCCTGTTGAGCTTGTTAAATTTTCTTTCTATGTACTCCTTCGTCCAATACCCCACTATTTCCAAAAAAACTTTAACACCCTTCCTTTCGAAAGTGAAATCGGGCAGAAATATTGAGTCGCCGGCGACCAGCGGTTCTTCTTCTCGCGCTATTCTCCAGTCGCTGCGCAACGAGTTAAATGCATAGAAGAATCTTTTCTCTACTTCACTGTCAAAGCTCGGCCTCAGCCTGTCTACGGGTTCCGCTAGACCCAGCTGGGCCATTTTGGCGCTGCTCAATTCAAAGTAAAACTGTGTGCTTCTATTTGTTGAAGGTATTTCAGCGTTCAGAGTCCAAGCTTTCAAACCCAACAGGTCGTTGAACAGTTCAATAAACAGTTCCCCATAAGCGTTGGACGACTTTGAAACGGAGAAGGGTCCCTCCACCGTCAGCGTGGGACCGTTTGCAGTGTACTCAGCCGAATACATTAGGCCCACTTTTTTTATGAACCACAGCGTTCTCTTCCAGTCGCTCAGCCCAAACAGAATGAGTCTGTTGCACCTGTAGAGAAGTGTGCGTGTCAGCTCTAAGTTGTACTCTTTGAGCAACGCTACGGGTGACGGAGGATTGAACTCGGTTTGTATCAGTTCGGTTTCTGAGTCGGCCCAGAGATTTTCTTCCAGAGCGTCAGGATCAATGCTTAGAGACGAGGCAACCTCTTGAATTATGCGGTCCCGCTCCGTGTCGGATGTGGGAGGCGGATTGGCTCTTTCGAACACTAGGCGTCTGGCTTCCCTCGGGTCCAACGCCAAGCCGTGTTTTGTCTCGAACTTACATCTGCGCAATAACAGGGATGAAAGTCCTCTTATCAACTTATAACTGTACGGTGAACCTTCGATTTCACTTAGTTTTTCGACGAGTTCCCCTTTCTTTCCTCCAATGTTTTCCTTATAGGTTTTGATAAGCAGTTCTGCTAGTCGGAGTTTTTCACCTGCGTACTCCGCGTAGACTGGCTCAATTTTGCCTTTCCAACGCCGAACCGCAAGGAGAGGAGCCTGTAGCAAGTGTGGTAGTCGCCATCCTACTTTCTTCGATAAGAAGTTCTCATTTCAATGGTATTGGCGCTTACCACTTCGACCAACTTGGCCACTTTACCGTCCCTCTTTCTCAGGATTCTTCCCAGTCTCTGAATATATTCGCGCTTGCTACCTGTCCCGCTCAGAATTATTCCCACCGAAGCGTCTGGTACGTCCACGCCTTCGTCCAAAACTTTTGAAGTCACAACGCAAGAATACACGCCCTCCCGAAAGCGCCTAAGCACCTGTTCTCTCTCATCTTTCGGGGTTGCGTGAGTTATTGAGGGGATCAAAAACTCTCTGCTTATCCTATTAACCAATTCGTTGAACTGGGTGAATATGATGATTTTCTCTCCTTTGAATCTTTCGAGCAGCCCTCTCAAAACTTGGCTTTTGCCCTCAGAATTATAGGCCATCTTTTGGGCCTCGGTTCTTGCAAGCAACGCTTCTCTTATCTCTCTATTTGAGCCGCTCAAAATTATGAGTCTCTGAAAATCTTTGGGTCCGCGGATCTTGAACTTGTATTTTTTCAGGATTGACCTGTATTTACTGATACATTCATCGTATCTTGCTTTCTCTTGCTGATTCAGTGATACGTGGATCACTTCGGTTTGGTATTCTGAGAGGTAGCGACCGCTAAGCTCTGAGTGAGTTGCGCTGTACACGACTGGGCCCACCAGAAAGGGGAGAATTGAATGCAGGCCATCCTCTCTCTCGTAGGTTGCTGTCAACCCCATTCGAAAAGGAGCCAGCGAACTCTTGGCTATTGTGCTATACACTGCTGCGGGAAGATGATGTACCTCATCGAAGACCAGCAGTTCGAAGCGATTGCCGAGCTCAGAGCAGGAGATGGCCGCCGAATCGTAGGTGCTAACAGTTAATCCGCCCACTTCTTTCGCTCCTCCGCCAAGAACGCTCACCTCGGCTCCGGCGCTCTCAAGTATTTTCGACCATTGACCCAGAAGGTCTATGGTGGGCACGGTTACGAGCGCTGAAACTCTCAGCTCGGAAATCGCGTGGACCGCCACGGCGGTTTTCCCGGCGCCAGTGGGTAACACTAGGATGCCTCTCTTTCCCGCCTCTAACCAGTTCTGGTAGGCCGCTGACTGATAATCGCGCAGCGTCAGGTCGGCGCGGAAGGGTTTGATTTTCAAGAAATCCTTTGATTCATCTCTCACTGACAAACCCTTGGATGAAAGTAACTCGATGAGTTTATCGTGATATATTGCGTCGCACACGTATCCCTGAAAGTGTTTGTCCCATTTCGCAAAGCGTATTGGGAGTGTTAAACCTCTGGTAATAAGGTAGCCGCTCCTATAAGAAACGGTTACAACTGTGGATGACACGGCCTCCGTTCAAAATTTATGCTAACTGTTAGATAAGCTTAATAGTTGGGTGCAAGTGAAGTACTTAGCGTGTCAAATCACTGGTTGAGGACGGATTTACATTAATAGTTGGCCGCCCGCGACTGTGAGTGCACGGCTATCAAAACAAAAAGTGAAATAAATGAATCAACGTTATGTTGAAGCCGACGGCTTCAAAGATTTTGGCATAGACCAAAGAATAATTCAGGGAATTTCGAGGGCGGGTTACAGTGAGCCCACAGAGGTTCAAAGCAGAGTGATACCCGCACTTCTGAGCGGCAAAAACGTAGTTGTACAGTCAAAGACGGGTACAGGTAAAACGGCGTCTTTCGCCATACCCATATTAAACCTTGTTTCAAGGAATATTAGAACGCACTTGGTGCTGGCTCCCACTAGGGAACTGGCCGAGCAAGTGGCCGATGAGTTCAACAAGCTGGGAGCCGCACTCCGTGTTAGGGTCGTGGTTCTCATCGGCGGCGTCTCAATCTCTCCCCAGATATCCGCCCTGAGGGCCGGATTCGACGTAGTGGTGGGAACTCCGGGCAGAATACTGGACCATGTGTCAAGGGGAACGCTCTCTCTGAATTCGTTCAAGAGCGTGATTGTAGACGAGGGTGATCGCATGCTGGACATGGGTTTTATCGAAGACGTTGACAGAATTCTGAAGGGGGCGGTCAATGCGGATTCCATAAGTTTGTTCTCCGCGACGGTTCCCTTTGAGATTGAAAAACTGGCAACCAAATACGCCGGCGAGTTCGAACTCATCAGGCTAGGAGCAGATGAGTACAACGTGGAGACCATTTCTCACTATGCCCTAGATGTTTACGACGATACAAAAGACAGAGAACTCGAAAGAGTGCTTCAGAAAAACAGGGACGCGAAGACTCTGATTTTCACTGCTACAAAGCGTAGGTCTGAAAGAGTCGCGAAGATGTTGAGGACAAGAGGTTACTATGCCGCTTGGATAAACGGTGATCTGTCTCAGGCTCAAAGAGACAAGGTGCTCTCACGTTTCAGAAGCGGTCAAATACGTGTGCTAGTGGCCACCGACGTTGCGGCAAGAGGCCTCGATGTAGACGGAATCCAACGAGTAATAAACTATGATGTGCCAATGGAGCCTTTGACCTATGTTCACAGAACTGGCCGAACGGGTCGAATGGGCAGAAGCGGTGTGGCGGTAACCCTAGTTTCGCCCAGAGACAGGCAGGCGTTTTCAAATATAGAAGTTGTTCTGAACAGGCGTATACCCGACCTGCGCTAAGGGCAAACCTTCTTTTTTTGGGCGTTGACGCCCTTACTATTTTCGGTTGACCACTGGCTGCTTTGTTTGAAGCGAGTACAGTTGACCGAGGAAAGAGTGGTTCATACAACTCGTCTGGTCTGGTCAAACTGAGAACAAGCGTCCTAAGACTCGAATTTCGTCGAAGCCGTGTGCTCAAAAAGATTGGAATGGTGGTTGTTCAAGACTGGGCGCCACTCTATAGCGTTCGGAGCCGCAGCTAGCAACACGATCAACGGGTTTCGATCAAAAACATAAATAGCGCTCTGCACAATAGTCAAGTCGTTAATCATTGTTGGACAACACGATATCCATCTCGGGCTCAGACCTAACGGTTAACGAAGTCTGCAGCGTAGCCAGCAAAGTGGCAAAGGTAAGGCTGGCTGAACACGTTTATTCGAATGTTGAGAAGGGTCACAGATACGTTCTAAAAATTTTGGAGGAAAAGCGAAGGGTTTATGGCGTCACGACCGGATTCGGCTCTTTAGCCTCCAAAAATATTTCTTCGTCAGAGGCGTCTGAGCTTCAGAGAAATTTGATAATCAGCCATGCAGCTGGTGTGGGGTCACCGCTACCCAAAGACGTTGTGAGGGCTTCGATGATACTCAGACTGAACACCCTTGTAAAAGGGTATTCGGGGGTTGCTCCGCGCACAGTAGAACTCATCACAGAGTTTCTCAACAGAGATATTGTGCCAGTTGTCCCAGAACACGGTTCCCTTGGCGCATCCGGAGACTTGGCTCCGCTGGCACACATAGCGCTGACGCTCACTGGCCGCGGAAACGTATTCTATAAAGGGGAAATTCTGAGTTCGAGTGAAGTCTTGAAAAGAGAAGGGTTGAAACCCATTGAATTGGAGCCAAAGGAAGGTTTGGCGTTGATCAACGGCACTCAGGTCACGACGGCTTTTGCATGTTTGGCGATAGACGAGGCTTACAGACTAATCGAAGCCTTTGAATCGGCGGCTTGTCTAACAATTGAAGCTTTGGGGAGTAATACGCAGTTCTTCGACAAAAGGCTCCATTTGATGAGGCCTTTGCAGGGTCAAATGGAATGCGCCAACGCTTTCTTGGAAAAGTTGAGTGATAGTTTGGCTGTTAACAAAAGCAACAGAGTTCAGGAGCCGTACAGCATACGCTGCATACCTCAGGTGCACGGAGCTGCCAGAGAAATGCTCAGATTTGTTGAAGAACTGGTCAGCGTAGAAATCAACTCGGTCACGGACAATCCAGCTCTTCTGCCCGATGACGACGTGGTGCTCAGCGGCGGAAATTTTCACGCGCAACCCATAGCTATGGCTCTGGACGCGCTCCTGATAGCTTTAACCCCTCTGGGAGTTCTTTCGGAGCGAAGAATGGAGCGCTTGTTGAACACGGAGCACAGTGGTTTACCCGCCTTTCTGGCTCCGAAGAGCGGGTTGAACTCCGGATACATGCTGGCTCAATACACTTCTGCTTCTCTGTTGGCTGAAAACAGAGTCCTTTCTCATCCGGCCAGCGTTGACACAGCGGACGTGTCCGCCGGCCAAGAAGACCATGCCAGCATGGGTTTTTTGGCTGGTAAAAAGCTTCTTCGTGGAATAGACAATCTCTGGTATGTGGCTGCGGCCGAAACTCTGTGCGCCGTTCAAGCGGTTGACTTGGCTGGCGTCGCCGCAAAGCTTGGTAAAGCTTCGTTGAGAATCTACAGTCAGATAAGGGGAGCTGTGCCCAAGCTGGAAAGCGACGTAATTGTGGGGAGTCAAATAGAAACTGTGAAAGAAGTGATACGAGCAAACCGACCCTGAGGCTATACCCCGACTCAAACAAACCGAAATCTCGTTTCGCTACGGCTTCTCGAAGTTGGAGCGTTCGGCGTATATGTTTATTGTTTTCAAATAGAAAGTGTTTGGCTCGTTGGGATTCGGGTTCGGGTAGACTTCGCTGTCACAGTTAATCAGAAATTTGGCGTCTTTGTTTCGCCCCCTAAAGTATAGGTGGACGTCTTTTCTCGGCCCAATTTTTGAATTGGTGGAATCCCATTTTATGTTGAGTAGTCTGTCTCTTCCGTTAAACCACTTTTCTATTGCGGTTGCCAAGTAGGCTGCAAGTTCGTTTTCTTTTAAACCTCTTTTCTCGTTGAGGAGTTTGGGAACAAGATTTTTCTTACACTCCTTTGTAACCCTGTCCACGTACTGATATGTTTTTTCGACCAACTCTTTGGCCGACAAAGGGTCCGTCAAATCGTGCACCACTAAAATTCAGTTTTCTTTGGCCAAAAAGCTTTCGTCGTCGAGGATTCAACGTTTTATTATCTTCGTTCTGGCTGCACGTGTGCCCTGCACCATTGAACGGAGTTTCAGGTAGGCCACTTCTTTGGGTAGCAGTTTCAAGCCACAGTCAGGATTCACATAGACCTTTGATTGGTCGAAAATGTTGAGCGCCTTTTGGATGGCGGATTCCACTTCTTCAGGTGTCTCAACGCGAGGGTTGTGGACATCGATAACTCCGAGGCCTATCTCTTTACGGAAATCATGGTTGCTGAACAGTTCAAGGTTTTGAAACTTTCTGTTTGCGAATTCCAAGGCGAACTGTGATGTATTGAATTCGTTGAGATAAGGTAGAATTTTCGAGTAGTCGCCGTAACACACGTGAACCGCTGTTTTAACAGTTATCTCTTTTACCGCGGCATTGAAAGCATCCCTTGCAAGTTCCGCCTCGTCCTCGTGAGTGGACAAAGCGGGTTCGTCGATCTGGATAAAATCCGCTCCTGCAGCCTGCAGGGTTTTGAGTTCCCAGTTGATGGCTTTGGCCAAATCCAACACCAATTCTCGCTTTGTCTTGTAGAATTCGTTGTAACACCAATCAGTAAGGGTGTACGGTCCCGTGATGGTTACTTTGAGTCTCTTCGATGTAGCGCCGCGGTTGAATCTGAATTCGTCAAGCAACAGAGGCGACCGATACTCCACTTTTGTCACCACGGCTGGCTTACGATAGTGAGCGGTGCCCCACACTCTTACGTCACCGTAAAACCTGAACCCGTTGAGTCTCTCCGCAAAATACTCCACCATTTCATCTCTTCTCACCTCGCCATCGGTTATTATATCAACGCCGGCCAATTCGTGTTCTTTGACGACGAGTAAGGCAGCGTCGTTCATTCTCTGGTTCAGCTGTTTCTGGTTCAGTCTGCCCTCTCTGAACATCTTCAAAGATTCTTTCAACCAGTCTGGGCGGGGATAGCTGCCTATTACCGTGGTGGGTAGAACACTGCTTTCAGAGAATTTGTTTCACCTCTTTGATACTGGTTTTCCCAATAATTTTGATTTTTTCGTGGGCAACCATTTCCGGTAAAAAGTCAAAGGAAGCGTTGTTCGACAGATACATTTTTTTCGGCCCCAGACCCGAGGCTACTTCTAGGATTTTGGTGATCGAAGCTGAATCCTCCAACAGAGTGTTTCGAGCGTCGATTAAGCCGAGGTCCACAGAGTTGTTTCTGATCAACCCGTTTATCTGGTACAGCAAGTCTCTAACCGAAACGAACCATCCCTCTGGGTCGTTCACGTTTGCACCTTTGTGCAGAGTGGTTGAGCTAAGGTCCAGCGATACCGTAACTGGTCCCAGCTTCCAAAGCGATTCGATAGTTCTGGTGTTCGGTGGCGAAAAAGGCAGCGTGAACCATGCCCTGTCTTCCACTCCGGATACCAATTCCTTGTAATACACCAATATTCTGTCCATCTCGGTGTCCGTTATCTGGGCCAGCGCGGGGTCGTTGATCTCTACGAATTCTATGCCCAAGGATAGTAGATCATCGATTTCGCATCTCAGCACGGTTGAAAAGTCGGCAACCAACGCTTTAAAAGAGTCGTAAAAACTGTTTTCAGAAAGCTTGGCGAATGTGCAGGGGCCAGGTAGAAACGCTTTGAATCTCGACTTGTTCACGAACGCTAGGGTTTTTTGAAACAATGGTTTTGTGGAAGAGGTTTTGAATTCGAGTTTGGAAGTCACATTGGGCTTTCTATAGTACGCGTTGTTGTCAAAGAACCTCATTAGACCTCCCCTCTTTAGTCCCGACACTCCGCCGTTGCAAAAAGGAGAAAACACATCGTCCCACTCGAACAGCGGGTCGGACACCACGTCGACGCCGGCGCTCAATTGGTCGGAGATGTACAGCTCTGTTTTCTTCATCAGGAAATTGTCGTAAGCGTCTTTGCCCAGCTCGCCTTTTTGAAGAGATTCTTTGAGCTGTATTAGTTCGCCGTGTGAAAATCCGTTATTGGTTGATTTCTGAAAATTCAAAGTTGGCACCTCAGTTCCTTTAAAAATTCGAGGCCCGCGACTGGGTCGGCTGGACTCATAATTACCAGTGATTGAGAATGGTGAACCACGGTTTTTGCAAATCCCATAGGTGTTTGGGTGCCGTCATATTTCAGCCCTATCCTATCAAATATGGGTTTGTTCTTCTCAGAATTCACCATGATCCCCGCGTAAAGGTCGCAGCCCCCTTTGTTTGCCAGTTCGTTGACTGTTCGTAGTTCATCCAAAGAGGTTATGGGCGCGGAATACAGGAAGTCAGGCTTTGAAGCAAGTTTGTTCTGAACACCAACAATTTTCCTAGGATCCGCCAATAGACCCATCACGGTGTCCTTGGGGTTAACCAATCTTTCCTCTCTTATCAGGCTGAGAGCTCGGCTGGGCGTTAAACCAGTGCTTTCGTTGCCTTCTCCCATAATCAGCAGGATCGCCTCAAACCCCCACGTATCACATGCTCTTACTAGGGAGCGCAGAGCCGCTTTTGTAAGGTCTCTGGTTCTTATGTGACACAGTATCTGTGCGTCGTATACACTTTTCAAATATGTTGAGGCGGCAACGGCCGAACTATGCGATTCCCCGGTAGGAGAGTCCGTCACATCCAAACCGGTTGAACCGTTCATAAGAGCGTTTTTGGCTGTGTGATCCAGCTCCCATTTTGTTTGTCTTTTGGTTGGCGGTGTGACCTCATAAAATATCCTTTTGAAGCTCAACCTGTTCCACCTTTTTTGTGCGTAACTCTTCTACCAACCGATCCAACTTGGAGTAGAGCTCTTCCAACCCACCAGAGTTGTCCATTTTTACGATTCTGGTGTCGTGAACCTCGTTCAGTTCTCCCTCTTCGGACCATAGCGCCTTCAGTTCATCCAGACTCGCCGGGTCAGCCTCGCGTCCCCTTCTTTTGATTCTCCTAAACACGAGTTCTGGGTCAGCTTCCAAGCATATCACTGCGTCCGATATTTGGCTCAGCCAGTTTATTTCGTTAACATATCGGGCGTCTTTGACCACGGTGTCACCGTCGACGATTTTGTCCGCGCACCACTTAATGAATACGTCTTTTCCAAACGCGTGAGAAACCTTCTTTCCAAGTAGATTCAGGGTCTTCCTATCGGCCTTTCCGAAAAAATCCTGCGCCAATACGCGTATCGGCTGATAAATCGAGTAAACAGTGAAACCGTATTTATTCGATAAGTATTGTGCAGCGGTGTCCTTGCCTGTGCCAAAGTGGCCGATTAAACCCAGTGTTAGTTTGTCATTTCCAAGGCGTTCACCAGTCTAGGACCTCTAGTCTTTCTTACGCCCGCAAAGGCTCCTATAAGCTTTTCTGAAAATGAATGGCGGGCAGCGTTATCAGTGTCGGTTTGATAGTCGGCGGGTTTAAAGGGACAAGGAGGCACCGATAGTCAAAGGTTCGGGTGTTCAGCGGAAAACTCGAGTCTCTAAACTCACAAATTCGTGTGGCACTCAAGGCGAAGCCACCTGAGCGGGAGCTGTTTTTGTTGAAAATCGCAGGTTGGGTATAAAGCAGCGGCTTCAGCGGTTCCGAGTTGGAATAACTTTTTGCGTTGCTTTACATTTAGTCGCTGGTTTGACGGAAAAGTGTTGGTGTTGTAAGCAATACATTGTAGCAAAGCTGAAACACGCTCTATTCCAGCCATTCACACGGTCCTTTGGGATGGGAACATGTGATGTGGAGTTTCAGCGAACTGGGAGTCCGCCGTTCTTGCGGTGAGGAGGAACAAGGTTTGGGTAATAAGGAGGCAATAATTATTGATGATATGAACGATTGTTTTAATGTGCGCACTATCTTCGCGGCCACTAGGATCAGCACTTTCTGCGTCAACGCCGAAAAGGTTGTTGAGGTGTTAGAGCAATTGCTTCCCAGTTTGAAAAGTGCCTACTTAGACGAGTTCATCTTGGACCTAGTAGCGCATTATGGTAAACAGTCCATAACTGCAGGAGATGTCACCGTTGGAGTTATAACCATTCAGGTTAACAAAGATTTGATCGATGTGTCTACCAGTACTCATATTCCGGGTCTCGTCGAAGAGCTGAGAAGGTTGGCGCATCAGAACTCTGGCTTCAAAATTGTGTATGCTGGACGTGAATTGGTCTAGGCTCTTTATGTTTTCCAACTTTAGCCAGAGTAAGAAGTTACCAAGGGGTATTCGTATCGCTTTCTCGGTTTCTACCTCTGCGCTCAGGTTTTTGCCCGCATATGACTCGGTCACCGTATTAGGAGGCGTTCTTATCTGACCAATATCCATGACTTATGTCATAATCCTTAAATACCATTGAGGAGATAAGAAGACGGTGGGTTTAGTGGATTCGAGTACACCAGTGCTGGATTTCGATTATAGTAAGTACAATTTTAAAGAAGACACAAAATACGTTTTTGTAGCTGAAAAAGGGTTGACCAGACGGGTTGTTGAAGAAATTTCAAAAATGAAGAATGAACCAGAATGGATGTTGAAATTTAGGCTCAGAGCGCTCGAAATCTTCAACAGTAAACCTCTGCCTATGTGGGGAGCAGATCTAACAAAAATAGATTTCGATTCTTTAAGGTATTATTTGAAGCCCACAGAGAAACAGGGCAAGGATTGGAAAGATCTTCCCGAAGATATCAGAAGAACCTTTGAAAGGCTGGGTATACCGGAAGCCGAGCGAAAATATTTTGGTGGCGTGGGCGCCCAGTACGACTCTGAATCGGTGTATCACAGCATACGCGAAGAGCTGGCCAAAAAAGGGGTCATATTTACGAACACCGATGCTGCCCTCAAAGAGTACCCAGACATCGTGAAGAAGTACTTTGGCACAATTGTTCCACCCGAAGACAACAAATTCGCCGCACTGAACAGTGCTGTCTGGAGCGGCGGAAGCTTCGTTTACGTGCCCAAGGGCGTTGAGGTTGACGTGCCTCTTCAAGCTTACTTCAGAATAAACGCGGACAACATGGGACAGTTTGAAAGAACTCTTATAGTCGTCGAGGAAGGCGCCAAGGTTCACTATATGGAAGGCTGCACCGCGCCCATATACTCAACCGATTCGTTGCACGCAGCTGTGGTGGAGATAATCGCGAAGGAAGGCGCGCATGTCAGATACACAACTGTTCAGAACTGGTCGAGTGATGTTTACAATTTGGTTACAAAGAGGGCTTACGCCTACAAGAATGCCACTGTAGAATGGGTGGACGCTAATATTGGCAGCAAAGTCACAATGAAGTATCCGTCAATCTACTTGGTTGGTGCAGGCGCCAAAGGAGAGATAATTTCGGTGGCCTTTGCCGGCAAGGGTCAGCACCAAGACGCCGGAGGCAAAGTGATTCATCTTGCACCAAACACCACCTCACGGATAACATCCAAGTCCATATCTATGAACGGCGGTAGAACCACTTACCGTGGGCTCCTGCGAATCGCGAAAGGGGCTACCAATGCAAAGTCGAGTGTTCGATGCGATGCGCTGCTCATCGACGACAAGTCTGGCACGGATACTTATCCCTATAACGAAATATACGACAGCACGGCCTCGACCACTCACGAAGCGACCGTGGGAAAAATAAGCGAAGAGCAAATCTTTTACTTGATGAGCCGTGGGCTCCCCGAAGCCAAAGCGTTGACGCTAATCGTAATGGGGTTCATCGAGGATTTCGCAAAACAGCTACCCTTAGAGTTTGTCGTTGAACTTAACAAAATCATTAACATGGAAATGGAAAACGCCGTCGGATAAACCCACTCTTTTTACAGGTGTTCCCATTGACCACTACGCAACTGAGCCCACAGTCCAACATAAAGTTGCCCAACGTTTCGGAAGACGATATTGAACGCTATTCTAGGGAAATGGGAGAGCCCGAGTGGCTAAAAGAATTCAGGCTTGAGTCGTACAGGCTTTTCAAGCGGCTTGAAGTGGAAATATCGCCCTTGTTCCAAAAATACGCTGATCTGAGCGGTGTGGATTTTGATTCTTCGCAATATTTAAGGTATTCAGGTAAATCAAACACCCCTCTGGGTTTTGCGCAACTGGCTGACACAACCTTTATTGCACACGCAGAGGGCCATATCCTTAGAGTCCCCGAAGAGTTAAAGAGTAAAAAAGTAATAATTGAAACCATAGACGAAGCCGCCAGAAACCATGGAGATCTTCTTAAGCGTGTGTTTTATACCAAGGCGGTTAAACCCGAAAGCGATAAGTTCGCTGCTTTTTCAAATGCCTTGTTCGACACAGGCGTGTTTGTTTATGTTCCAAAAGATGTTTATATTCAAGCACCAGTGAGACTCACTTTTCTTGCGACCGATAAGCCTGTGGCCACTGTTTCGCAGACGCTTGTTTTTGCCGAAGAAAACTCATTCATTGGTATAGTGGAAGAAGGATATTCGATTTCGCACGGTCAAAAATCGGTAGCTGCTTCGATAACGGATATTCAGGCTGCTGAAGGGGCCAAAGTAGCTTTTTCATCATTTAACGGTTTTTCAACCGATGTCTCCGTTTTTACGAACAGAAAGGCTATCCTCGGAAAAGATGCGAATGTCAGTTGGACCTTCGCACACTTGGGCGGGGGATACGTTAGAGGTAGGTTGGATAATCTTATGCGTGGTCCGGGAAGCTCAGTGGACGACATCGAAGTATTGTTCGGAGACGGTTCTCAAAGGTTTGACTTGACTTCGGATATAGACTTTGAGGCACCACAGGCCACGGGAACGGTTCTCTCCAAAGCCGTGTTAAAGGATACTGCGAAATCCATTATGAAGGGTACAATCAAAATACGCAAAGGTGCGAAGAACAGCCGTGGTTTTCTTTCGATTCACGCCATGTTGCTTAGCAAACAAGCAGTCGCGGAGCCAATTCCGGCTTTGGAAATAGATACAAACGATGTTAAGGCCACTCATTCGGCGGCTGTGGAACAGATCGACCCTGAACAAGTGTTTTATTTGGCTACGAAAGGATTGCAGGAAGACACTGCTCGCAGACTTATAATGCTCGCGTTCTTCGAAAAGGCTGTTGAAAGAATACCCGCGTCTCAGCTGCGAACCAAGATTCGCACCTTGGTAGAGGACAAGTGGACGGGTCAAACGGGTCTTTTGTCATTAAAAGACGAAGACATTTTTGAATGGGCGCTTAGCCATGCCGATAAGGCGCCTTCCGTCACAGACATGTTTGCGGGACACTATAAATACAGGAAAACTGTTGACCAAGAAACTAAACAGTAGAAAGGTGTCCGGGTTGACCTATACAGAGGTGTGTTCTCTTGGCGACGTAGCCGATGGCTCAATTCTTCATGTGGAAGTCGCGGGTAAACAAATAATTCTGATAAAGCAAGAAGGCGGAATATACGCCTTGGATGGCATATGCACCCATGAATACGCGGAGCTCTGGAACGGATTTTTGAGCGACGACACACTCACTTGTCCACTTCATCTGTCACAGTTCGACGTCAAAACGGGTAAAGTGCTAGCTCCGCCTGCCGAGCAACCACTCCAAGTCTATTCGGTCAAAATCGAAAACGGTCGAGTGTTCATAGACGTGTGAACTAAGTGGGTGTTTTGGATCCCCAATTTTACCGGTTGCGCCAAGGCGTCGATCGAAGTTTTGAAAAACCTTTGAGTAGTGGCATATTTGAAACCGCAAGCCCACAATTCTTGAATGGTGGACCGGATATTCGTCGAGGTATACGTTTTTGGCGTCGGTAACGAACTTCTTCAAGCCATCTGGTAAACTTCTCTTGTTCGTGGCGCTGGTTGCATGGTTACGGTTTTCTGTGTTCAGCCGGTTTCACAGTTGCGACTGATTGCTTCGAATGAACAATTGCTTTTTCATCGGATGGCATAGTTGGCATCAACCCGTTTGGATCAAAGGGGGTTGTCTAGTGTAGCTTTGAGCTGGGTGTAAAAATTGCGGTTGTCAGACTCACAGAACCGAATTCGTCTTCCTCGACCAACGTGTCGCATGATGCGGCGACTCCGAGTGCGCCGGCGAGAACTCTAAGGGGTTTCCAGCCACCTTCGGGTTGCGCTTCTTCGAACTCTTTTGCTGGCACGCTCCAGATTCTTTGCCAGTCTCCGCTTTTGAAGGCGTCGGTGACCCGCTTAAGCGCTGATAAGGCAAGAGGCGGAAAAACGCCTTCTTTTCTGCCCCAAAGGTCCAATCTGTGTATGATTGAACCCGTTGCAACCATAACAACTCTGAAGCCGTCGGACAACTCGGTCAAAGCCCTTCCCAGGCGCTCGTGTTCGGCGTCGTCCACGTCCATGCCAATGCCGACAGGGAGAATTGGTACGTTGGCGGCTGGAAAAATACGGCTCATGGGAGCCCATGCTCCGTGGTCCAACCCCCAATCTTCAACTGTACGGACACTTATTCCCTGAGACGAAGCCGTTTTGACTAGCAGTCCACCCCATTCACCGACTCCAGGCGGTTCGTACTTGTACTCGTAAAAAGGCTTCGGGAAACCGTAGTAGTCATAAATCTGCTTTAACTTTTCTGCGCTCACGACCGGAATATACGAAGAACGTGCAAAGTGAGGAGTTATCACAACAGCGAAATCCACCCCTTCCTTTAATATCCACTTGCCGATATTTCGAAGTGTTTCAACTGTTCTTGTGTGCACCGGAAAACCCATCTCCTTTGTCGCATCCACGTCTATCAGAGACGGGGTGTTGGGAACATAGAGACCTTTGACGATCACATTGTTTTCAACCTATCGCTAAGAATACCATTTGTCGGCACACCGCTATCAGGTTTACTCGAGGCCCAAAGTTTCTCCAAATAATCCGTTGAATCAAGGCTTTCGGTTTTATCACTGCTGAATGGGAAGACCCACGCGCTTTGGCCGTGGGATGACGTCACAATAGAACCCCCTGCTTCAGCAGTTGGCTCAACCACTACTCGAATGGCGGACACGTCGATTGTCGAGACCCCCTTCTAGAGAAATCAACGGTAAAACACGCCGCGTTTCTGACACTCAATCATCAATCTTGTTTCTGGGGCGGTGCGACGAGTGGCGAAGAAAAAAGAGGCCACGTCTGTTTGATGTGTCGACCGTATTACACTTTGGGTCAAAGGTTTTATGCACCCACTCAACCAACTCGGCCCCAAGACTCAGAGGTCGATACGAAACTGCTTTCGACTCACATGGATGAGTGCTAAGGATAGCTCATTCCCTCCCGCACAGTAACCTTTGATCGGTGACTGGTTGATCTTTAAATGATATGTTCTTTAAATAGTTTCAGTGTCCTTTGCCACGCGTCCCTTGCTGCTTCTGCATTGTACGAGGGTCCAGTGTCGTTGAGGAATGCGTGGTCACATCCGGGGTAAACTTTGATTTCGGCGGTTTTACCCGCTTTTTCTAGCGCATCTTGGAACCGTTTCACAACGTCGAGGGGTATCGAATCGTCTCTTTCGCCGAATGGCGCGAAGATTGGCGCGGTTATTTTGTTGACTTGGTCGATGAGCTGACCCACTCTTCCCGGATAAAACGGAGCCACAGCGGCCAAATCGTGCGAGCGAATGGCCAATTCAAGCGCGTAGCTTCCACCCATACAGAAACCCACGACGCCCAACTTTTTCGGCTCGACTCTCTTCAAAGATTTTAGGTAGTTCACGGCTCCGAGAAGCGTAGCAACGCCATCTTCAACCTTTAGTCCCATCATATACTTCATGGCGGTTTGAGGGTCTGTTGCTATTTTGCCGTCGTAAAGGTCTGGAGCCAAAGCGATAAAGCCTTCGTTAGCGAACCGCCTGGTCACGTCTTTGATGTGCTCGTTGAGACCCCACCACTCTTGTATCACGATTACCCCGCCATGCTTCTCTTTGTCAGCCGGCTCCGCTAAGTAACCGTTCTTCGCGCCGTTGGACGCTTGGTAAGTCACGTTGGAATGGATAACAGAATTCATCGTTGTCCCCAACAAAAGTATTTCAGCCCATAAATAATTTTCACGCAAGAATGGTTCACCCGCACAAGCATTTGTGGTTTCCATTACTTAGAACCCTAACTCCTCAAGTTTTAGGTAATATGTGGATGCCCAGTCTCTGAACAAGCCGTTCCACCTTGTTTGGTACTTCGCTTAGCCCCGTGCTGCCATCCGAATACTTCACCATGAATACCCTGGACAACTCGAAGAGTAGCTCATTCACCGATATATTGCCTACAAGCCCGTTCCTCCTCAGCGTGTTCAGCG
>Ga0209012_1000103_pt1 | contig 140653 bp, 149 predicted proteins | sample RS3BMetagenome_FD_184735 | JGI IMG/M metagenome (GOLD analysis project Ga0209012, IMG submission 184735) | Ferric oxide microbial mat and aquatic microbial communities from Rainbow Spring, Yellowstone National Park, USA - RS3B (SPAdes) (version 3) ... | reverse complement strand
GACGAGTGGACGACCGAACAGCGCCGCTACGTGGGAACCGAGATCCTCACCAAGGTCGACCAGGCCATCGCCGCCCCTCCAAGCGCTGCAGACCCTCCCTCGCTCGAGCTTCCCGATACCGCCATGGCGTAAGCTCTCACACGGATCTCGCGGTGGTCGCGTACACCACTACCGTGGACGTGACCTCGTCACGCCATGCTCGTGCGCAAAAAGGTCGGCTCAGCAGTACTCAACCCTACCCTACTGCATCCCTGCAGGGCACCGGGATACCTCAGCGAGGGTTCGCACGTCGCGGAGCGCTCTGAACCGAGCAGAACGCGAGGCGACCTCCTCGCGAGGGTCGAGCCCGGGAGGAGTTGTACACAGGGCACTCGCCGAAGTCCGCGCAATCGGCATCGAGGATGATCGCGCGCACGACGCGGTGCTCGCAGCCACACAGCCCTCGATCGCAGGCCGAGGTCAAGACACCTCGGCACCATCGCACTAGGCACTGGGCACTCCAACGACAACGTCGATCCGCCCCCAGCCAGGAGCAGCGCGCGAAGGGAACGGGGCTGCGAGCCGCCACGCAAGCCGCTCGGCGGCGCCGGCGATGACTGGGCGGCGCGAAGGGCAGGCTTGGGCTCGAAGGTCCGCCTCGATCGGAGCTCGACCGTTCTTAGACGCTCGCACGGCCTCGCGGATGGCTGCCTCGAAGCTCGTCCACGGACACGATGCCCTCGCGCACCCATCACGCCACGCCGCTGTTGGGTCGCACGATGACCGGGCGCGCAGGGAAGCGCCTGAACGAGGAAGGCGCCCGGACCCTCCAGGACACAGCCCGTCGGGCAAACCGCCGCACCCTAGCTCACGTGGCTCTCCCACGCGACGAGACCGTGCTCGTCATCGACGAGCACGACGAGCTCGCGGTCGCAGTGGGAGAATGGTGGGGTCGAAAAGGGTAACGGCGCCCTGCGACGCCACGTCGAGACCAGCATCGGCACCGCCATGCCGAGTCGGACCGTGGCGATAACCGTCCCCAGGGGCGGGCCAGGGCAAGGGACCTCGCTGGTGAAGGTTCCGAGCACGTCGGTGTCCATTGCCACGGCCTCGAGTTCAGTCCCAGAGTCTGCTCGGGCGCCAGGGCGATCAGCTCCAGCTTCTCGTGCTTGATAGCGAGCAACGGCTCGCGCAGTTGTGGGGATGCACCGTGCGGGTCCGCCACGGCGAGGCGGGCGCAGCAGGCCTCACGCCACCGCAGCGTTCCAAGCCCGGTGGTTCGGCGTCCGAACGGCGCCCCGATACCCCCACCTCGAGGCCCTTCCCAGCGACCCTCCCCAATGCCCTGCCACGACGCTCGCTACCGAGCGATCCTCCGGGGAGTCCACGAGGCTCTGCTGCTCACCGAAGCTGGTCAGCGACGAGTTTGGCAACAGTGGCCGTCTCGTACCGAGCTCCCAGAGGGAGCCTTGCTAAGCTCAAGGCCTCGTGAGGCCGCCGCGCCGAGGGGTGTGTGGTGGCACTCAACTGAGAGGTCGATGAGGTCGATGGCACCAAGGGTCGTCCGTAGACGCACGGCTCGCAGGAGTGCCGCGCCGCTCCACGGTTCGCGGAGGTTCTCAACGTGCGCAGACAAGGTCGCAGCATCGGTCTCGCAGCCGGGATCGCACTCCTGGCCGCGCTGAGCTCGGTACCCGCGCCGCAGCTCACCGACGCGTCCACGCAGCTCGATCAGGCCAAGGCCGAGGCAGCCCAACTCGCTCAGCAGATTGCTCAGCTCAACGACCGGATCCAAGCGGATATGGCCAGCTACGACCAGCTCCAGGTCCGGCTCGCCACCACCCAGTCGCAGATCGCGGCGCTCCAGGCTGCCATCCAACGCCGCGAGGCTGAGGTCGCAGCGCTGAAGCACACCGTGGAGCAGGAGGCAGTGAGCCTCTTCGCCCAGGGCGGCGGCTCCTCGCCCCTCGTGGCGATCGTGCAGGGCACGCCGAACGACGCAGCGATCATCGAGACCGACGTCAACACCGCCACCTCACGCCAGCAGGCGGCCGTTGCTGCCTATGAGGCGGCCAAGCAGCAGCTCCAGATCGAGCAAGCGAGCCTGCGCGCACAGCAAGACCAGCTGCGCCAGGAGAGCACGCAGGCCGCGAGCGCGCTCCAGGCAGCGCAGGCAGCGCAGAGCTCCGCCGAGGCCCAGCTCGCGTCGGTGAACGGCCAGATCCAGCAGCTCGTCGCTCAGCAACTCGCTGCCCAGCAGGCCGCAGCACGCCAGGCAGCAGCCGCGGCGGCGGCACGAGAAGCGGCTGCGCTCGCAGCTGCTCAGGCGGCCCAGCCTAAGCCAACTCAGGACACTGCTCCGCCGCCCACGACAGTCACCCCGACCCCGACCCCGGCACCCAGCCCAACGCCAACCCCCGCGCCGGCCCCGGCATCACCAAGCGGCTACGTCAATCCGCTCGCGAACACGAGCATTCTCCAGGTCGAGCGCATCGACCAGGGGGTCGACTACCTCTGCAGTGGCCCAATCGCAGCGCTCGGTGACGGCGTCATCACCAGCCTCTACAACGCCGGCTGGCCAAACGGCACCTTCATCACCTACCGGCTCACCGACGGCCCTGCTGCTGGCGACTACGTCTACGTCGCCGAGGATGTCACGCCAACCGTCGGGGTAGGACAGGCCGTGACCGCTGGGCAGGAGATCGCCCAGTGCTTCCCAGGGGCCGACGGCATCGAGACCGGCTGGGCAGCACCCGGCGGCCTTGGCGAGGCCTACGCGGGCTACGCCGGCCAGTGGAACAACTCGAACTCAACCGCGTTCGGACTCAACTTCTCTCAGCTGCTTGCGAGTCTTGGAGCGCCCGGTGGCGTCCTCTACGGCCCCGTGCAGGGATCGCTGCCGGCGGGCTGGCCGACGTGGTAGCGCCGGTCACCTTCCTCCTCGTCGACGGCGAGAACATCGACGGCGTCCTCGGCCAGATCCTGGGACACCGGCCGGACCCGGCCGACCGACCCCGATGGGAGCGAGTCGCCCAGGGCATCGAGCGCTGGGGCAACGCCCCGGTGCGCAGCTTCTTCTTCATCAACGGCTCCTCGGGCACGATCCCCGGACCCTTCATCCAGGCACTCAGAGCCGTGGGCTACGCTCCCGTGCTCGTCGCTGGGCAGGGCAAGGTCGTCGACCAGGCGATCGTGGCCACGCTAGCCGAGATCGAGTACCGCCAGGGTCCCGTGGCCCTGGCAAGCCATGACGCGGACTTCGCTCTCGCCCTTGAACGGCTCGCCTCCCAGGGGCGTCGTGTCGGGCTCGCCTGCTTCACGGAGTACGCAAGCGGACAGCTCACCTCGATCGAGGGACTCGACGTGCTCGACCTCGAGGACGGACTCCACGCGTTTCGCGACGGTGTGCAGCTGCCACGCATCCGCATCATCCCCATCGAGCGATTCGACCCTGTCTCCTTGCTCGGTGACGCCGGCCTCAAGGAGGACTAGGGCGCGGGACGCTGCTCACCGCACGCCCTGGCGCTAGCTGGCGCGGGCGACCCCGGCTTTTGGCCAAGGTCGCCCGCGTGGTCGGCTGGCCTAGCGCCCGCGTGATCGCTAGGCGTCGTAGTACAGCGCGAACTCGTAGGGGTGAGGGCGCAGCCGCACAGCATCGACCTCCTCGCGACGCTTGAAGTCGATCCAGGTCTCGATGAGATCCATGGAGAACACCCCACCCTCGAGCAAGTAGTCGTGGTCGGCCTCGAGAGCTGCGAGTGCTCCCTCCAGCGAGGAGGGTACGGTCGGCAACGCACGGGCTTCCTCCGGCGGCAGGTCGAAGAGATCCCGGTCGTCAGGGCCCGCCGGCTCGATCTTGTTGCGGATCCCGTCGAGACCAGCCATGAGCATGGCTGAGAAGGCAAGGTACGGGTTCGCGGTGGCGTCAGGGCAGCGGAATTCGACCCGCTTCGCCTTCGGGGAGGGCGAGTACATGGGGATACGGCACGCGGCAGAGCGGTTGCGCTGGGAGTAGACTAGGTTCACCGGCGCCTCGTAGCCTGGCACGAGCCGCTTGTAGGAGTTGGTCGTTGGCGCTGCGAAGGCAAGGATCGACGGGGCGTGAGCGAGAATGCCTCCGATATAGTGCAGCGCAAGCTCGCTCAGATCGGCGTAGGTCCCCTGCTCGTAGAACAAGGGCTCGCCGTCCTGCCACAGCGACTGGTGCGTGTGCATGCCGGATCCGTTGTCCTGGAAGAGCGGCTTGGGCATGAACGTCGCGGTGTAGCCAGCCTGCTGGGCTACTGACTTCACGATGTACTTGTAGAGCATGAGCTTGTCGGCCATGGCGAGCAACGTGTCGAACCGCATGTCGATCTCCGCCTGCCCCGCCGTGGCGACCTCGTGGTGGTGCACCTCGATCTCGATGCCGGCCGCCTGCATCGCGAGCACCATCTCCGTGCGCAGGTCCTGGAACTTGTCCATCGGCGGGACCGGGAAGTAGCCGCGCTTGAACGGAATCTTGCCTCCCAGGTTCGAGCCCCCCTCGGCGCGATCCGTATTCCACGCTCCCTCAATGGAGTCCACGACGTAGGACGCAGAGTGTTCGTCCTGATGGTAGCGAACGTCATCGAAGATGAAGAACTCTGCCTCCGGGCCGAAGTAGGCCGTGTCGGCGATACCGGAAGCGCGTAGGTGCTCCTCGGCGGCCTGGGCAACGCGCCGAGGGTCGCGGCCGTAGGGCTCGCCGGTGACAGGGTCGTAGATAAAGCAGTTGAGCACCAGCGTGCGGTGCTTGCGGAACGGATCGATGAAGGCGGTACGAGGATCTGGCTTCAAGATCATGTCGGACTCGTTGATGGTCTTGAAACCACGGATCGAGGATCCGTCGAAACCGAAGCCCTCCTGGAAGGAGCTCTCCGTTAACGCTGCAACCGGCACTGAGAAGTGCTGCATGGTACCGGGCAGATCGCAGAAGCGTAGGTCAACGATCTCCACGCCCTCTTGCTGGGCGAACCCAATGACCTCGTGCGGCTCGCGTAGCTGCATGACTCCTCCATCCTGCGGAACGACACCACCACGCTACGACCGACGTGGCTACGAACGCGGGGCTCGTGTGAACACCGCGTTAACTCGCGCGACACAGAGTTGCTCCGAGCGACCAGCGCCGTACCATGACCTCGGGAGAAGGAGGCGAGCGTGTCCGACCAGCGCACCGTCGGCGTCGACTACGTTCGCCACATCGTCGAGGAACGTCGGATCAAGTTCATCCAGCTGTGGTTCACCGACGTCCTGGGGATCCCGCGAGCGTTTCAGATCACCCAGGCAGAGCTGGCCACCGCACTCGAGGAGGGAATGACCTTCGACGGCTCGGCCATCGACGGATTCTCGCGCATCCACGAGGCCGACGTGATCGCGCTACCCGATCCGACGACCTTCACCATCCTGCCCTCCATTCCCGGAACCGGCCGGATGTTCTGCGACATTCTCAACCTCGATCGCACGCCCTTCGAAGGATGTCCGCGCAACGTCCTGCGCCGTCAGCTCGCCAAGGCGCACGCCCAGGGCTACCTGGTGCAGGCTGCCCCGGAGCTCGAGTACTTCTACGTGCGTCGCGACCCCGCCGGCCGCCCTGAGCCGCTCGACCACGGGTCGTACTTCGAGCTGCAACTCAACGACCTGGGGAGCGAGCTGCGTCGGGAGGCGGTGGAGCAGCTCGAGGAGCTTGGCATCCCTGTCAAGCACGCCCAGCACGAGGACGCACCCTCGCAGCACGAGATCGACCTTGCTCCCGACGACGCCCTCGAGATGGCGGACGCGGTGATCACCGCCAGGCTGGTGGTGACCCAAACAGCCCGCGCCCGCAACGTCATCGCCACGTTCATGCCGAAGCCCTTCGAGGGGGTCCAGGGTTCCGGCATGCACACGCACCTCGCCCTCTACGAGGTTCACGACCAGGACCGCAACGCCCTGTTCGATCCCGAGGCCCCTGAAGGTCTCTCCAAGCGTGGGCGTTCTTTCGTGGCTGGACTGCTCCACCATGCCCGAGCCATCACCGCAGTTACCAACCAGTGGGTGAACTCCTACAAGCGGCTCGTCCCCGGCTTCGAAGCCCCTGTCCACGTTGCGTGGGCTCGCAACAACCGCTCAGCGCTGGTGCGAGTCCCCAGTCTGGAGGCGGCGAGTGGCGACCACTTCGGCGTCGAGTACCGAGCGCCTGACTCGGCAACCAACCCCTACCTCGCCTTCGCGCTCATGGTCGGGGCCGGGCTTCGCGGTATCGAGGAGGGCTACGACCTCCCCGAGGAGGTGAGCGAGAACTTGTTCGCCCTCGACGAGGCCGATCTGCGGCGCCGTGGCATCCGCCCCCTGCCGCTCACACTCGCCGAGGCACTCAGCGAGCTCGAGGCCTCCGATCTCGTCCGCGAGGTCCTCGGCAACCATGTCACGACGTGGCTGGTTCGCAACAAGCAGGACGAGTGGCGAACGCTCGCTCGCCACGTCTCCGATGCCGAACGCGACCGCTACCTCACCCTCATCTGAGATGGATCAGCTCGCCGTCTTCTCCCCTCAGCACGCTGATCGCGTGGCCCAGCTCATCGGCTGGACGAGCCACGAGGTACTTGCACTCGATGGCGCCAGCGAGACACTGGGCTCGATCGCTGCCGCCGTCGTCGACGCGACGACCAGCATGGACTGGGGGCTCGACATCTGCCGTGCGCTCAAACGAAGGCTGAGTCCATCACCGCCGATTCTCCTGCTCGTCGAGCGCCACCAAATCGAGGAGCTGGCGCTACGCGAGGGGCTGCTCGACGACTTCGCTGTCTCTCCCTTCGACTCAGCCGAGCTGGTGATGCGCATTCGTCACCTACTCGTCCGCTTTGGGCGTGGCGACGTGCGCACCATCATCAGCTACGGGCCGCTCACGCTGGAGCCCGATACCTACCAGGCCACGATTAACGGCGAGCCCCTCGACCTGACCTACATGGAGTACGAGCTGCTGAAGTTCCTCGCCTCCCACCCCGGGAAAGTGTTCTCCCGAGAGACGCTCCTCTCGCGCGTCTGGGGCTATGAGTACTACGGAGGCGCCCGCACTGTCGACGTCCACATCCGACGCCTGCGGGCCAAGCTCGGCGAGGCCCACGAGCTCCTCATCCACACCGTGCGCTCAGTGGGCTACCGCTTCGGCGACGCGTGACCATCGGGCCCGCACGGCCACCGCACACCGAGAGCACCAGGCGCTACAACCCCAGCACCCGGCCGTACCACGCAAAGCCGCACAGGCAGCCCGTCCACCTCAGCAGGGTGCTAGCGCAGCCTAAGTGGCGCCCTTTACGGACGAAGCTTCATGCTGACGCATCGTGGAGACTGCCGCTCGCGCTCGCCATGCCGCACGGCTTGGCGAGCGCTTCGCGTCGAGATTTAGGAAAACGACGAGCCGCAGCCGCAAGTTCGGGTGGCGTTCGGGTTCTGAATGTGAAACCCTGCCCCCGACAGCCCATCGGTGTAGTCGAGCACCGAACCGCGGATGAGCTCCGCCGATGCAGGATCGACGACGACCTTGACCCCGTTGAACGTCGCCTCGATGTCGTCGCTCGCCTGCTCAGAGTCGAAGAACATGTCATAGCTGTAGCCAGAGCAACCGCCCGGAGCCACAGCGACGCGCAGGAACAACGACGTTGCGTCCTCCTCCTGCGCCAGCAACTCGGCGACCTTGCGCGCCGCAGCGTCGGTCAGCGTGATCACAGCAGGACGCTTCCCGATCTTCACGCTCGACACAGCCATTGTCGCTTCCTCCTTCGCGCTGCCCCCCAGCGCCGTCTTGGTGTGACCCCAGATGGGTCCCTACTCGCTCAGTCTATCGACGCCACCCTCCCGCCGAACCCGCGCCTTGGCGCTTAGGAGACAACCAGGCGCACCTTGCGACGAGCTCGGAGCATGGCCTTGCGCTCGAGCTCCGTCCGTCCGCCCCAGATTCCGCGCATCTCGCGGTTCTCGAGCGCCCAGTCCAAACACTGCGCGCTCACCGGACAGCGTGCGCAGATCCGCTTCGCGTACGCTTCGCGGCGCCGCCGTTCCTGGACGCCCTCAGCACGGGGATCTTCCGGGGCAAAGAAGACGTCGAGCCCCACTCCTCGGCACTCGGCCCGCTCGCGCCACGACTCCGAACGCACGTGTCACCCCCCCTTGCCACGGCTGCCCGCAAGACAGTCCTACGGTGCCTCCTCGCTAACCGCAGCACTGCGGGTGCTCGACCCAAGGCAGCGTTGTACGAACGACCTGTCGCGCACTATACGCGTGAGGATCCCGCCTCGTCAAGAGTCGGATGACAGGGGTGTTCCAGCATCGTGACGGTGCTCCCCCCCCCGGCTGCCTCCTAGGGTGAGGCCATGGACGTTGCGGCGGCGCGCATCGTGCTGGGATCGCTCATCGGCGATGCCCGCCTCGTCATCGTCACCGGCAAGGGCGGTACGGGCAAGACCACCGTGTCGCTCCTGCTGGGCCTCCTCGCTACTGCCGCCGAGCAACGCTCGCTCGTCGTCCACGTCGATGAGGCAACCCACTCACACCCTGGCGTCCGCTCGCTCACCCTGCAGCCTGACGCCGTCATGCTCGAGTACCTCGAGACCCACGGCTTCGGTGCGCTCGCCAGCCGACTCGTCCACAGCGGCGTGGTTGACGCGGTGGCCACCGCCATCCCTGGCATCCGCGACCTGCTCCTCCTCGGGAAGGTCAAGCAGCTCGCCATGGCCCCCACGCTCGATCTCGTCGTCCTGGATGCGCCGGCCTCGGGACACGCCGTCTCCTTGCTGCGCTCGCCCGAGGGCTTGCGAGCCATCGCCTCCGAGGGGCCGATCGCTGCTCAGAGCCAGGAGGTGCTCGAACTCCTCCATGACCACGAGCGCACCTGCGCCGTCGTGGTGACGATCCCTGAGGAAACCCCCATCCGTGAGAGCCGCGAGCTGCTCACCTCGCTGGGTGACGAGCTTGGCGTCGCAGTTGCGAGCCTCGCACTCAACCGCATGCCAGCACCCCCTCCCGAGCTCGAGGCTCGCGAGGGCACCCGCGAGCGCCGCGCCCTTGAGTTCCAACGCCAGCGCTACGAGGCAGCTCGTGCACAGCTGGGGCTCCTCGATACCTCGGTACCGCTGACGACGCTACCCTTGATCGAGGAGCCAGGTCGCCACGTCGTCGACGAACTCGCCGACCACCTCCTGGAGGCCAGAGTGTGACGACGCTCACGAAGCTCCTTGAGCCCTACGACACCGTCGTCGTCATCGGCCCCGGCGGCGTCGGCAAGACCACCACCGCAGCGGCGGTCGGCGCCCTGCTCGCTCAGCAGCGGCGCACCTGCGTACTCACCATCGACCCGGCCAAGCGTCTCGCCGATGCCCTCGGCATCGCCGAGGTCGGTAACGAGCCGGTCGGCGTTGCGGTCGGCTCGGCGCACCTCGACGTCGTCATGCTCGACGCGCGAGCCACCTTCGAATCCATGATCAAGCGCCACGCTCGCAACGAGGAACACGCCGCGCAGATCTTCGCCAACCCGGTCTTTGCGAACCTCGTCACGCGCCTCTCGGGAACCCAGGAGTACATGGCGTTCGAGCGGCTCTGGGAACTGCGCGAACTGGATCGCTACGAGACGGTGGTCGTGGACACCCCACCGTCCCAGTGGGCCATCGACTTCCTCCACGCCCCCGCTCGCCTCGCCCGGTTCCTCGACAACCGCGTCTTTCGCTTCCTCCTCAAGCCGCCACCGCTGATCCTACGTCCGCTCGCGGTGGCGACGCGTGGTCTGGTTCGCCAGATCGCATCCGTCGTCGGTGCCCAAGTAGTCGATGACACCATCGCCTTCTTCCAAGCCTTCGACGGCCTCGAGGACGGCTTCCGCGAGCGCGCGAGCCAGACCGAAGCCCTCCTTGCGAGCGAGCGCACCGCCTACGTGCTCGTGCTCACCGCCGAACCCGACCCCATCGCGGTTGGCCGCCAGCTCCGCGAAGCGCTCGCGGCGCTCGGACGCGACGTCGTGGCGGTGGTCGTGAACCGCCTCCCACCCGATCTGGATGCGGCGCCAAGCGACCCCGAGGCTCCGTTGGAGCTGCGCTCCCTCGCCGCCGGCCTGGAGCGGGCTCGACGAGCCGGGATCGATCGCGTTCGCCACGCCTTCGCCGACCTGCCTCTTATCGCCGTCGAGGAGCTCAGCCAGCCCATCGCCTCGACCGCTTCGCTCGCGCAGCTCGTAGCGGCGCTCGGGGAACGAGAACTCGAGAGCCAGCCCACTCAACGTGTGGACCCCGCCGACGAATAAGGGTAGGATGCACCTCGCATGGCCAGGATCCTGCTCGCAACTGACGCACCCGAGGTTCGCGACGAGCTCGTCGCCACCCTCGGTTCCGCCGAGCATGAGCTGTGGGGTGTCGACGAGGGGCGCAAGGTGCGCCGAGCCGTCGCGGAGCTCGATCCCGAGCTCGTGATCCTGGACTCGCACATCGGCACAATGGGCGGGATTGCCTGCACCATCGACTTACGGCTTGAGGCAGACGCGGGACGGCTGCGCCCAACGCGCGTGCTGCTCCTGCTCGATCGCCGAGCGGACGTCTTTACCGCCCGCCGAGCACGAGTCGATGGCTTCGTCGTGCGACCGACCAGCCCCGTGCTCCTGCGCACAGCCGTGACCGAGGTCCTCGAGGGCAACCTCTTCATCGACCACTCCTACCAGCCGGCTCTCGTGTCAACACCCGCAGGCGCCGAGCACCCAGTCGGCCAGGCGGAGGCCCAGCCCGCTGTTGAGTCTGCCTAGACTGAGGCCTACCGGGAAGTAGCGCAGTTTGGGAGCGCGCAGCGTTCGGGTCGCTGAGGTCGCGGGTTCAAATCCCGCCTTCCCGACGAGTGTCCAGCACGCTACGCCTCGCTGCAACCGTGATGGTGGTTCGCGACGCCCCCAGCGGAGGCGTCGAGGTGCTCATGCTCCGGCGCACGAAGGATCTCGCCTTCGTAGGCGACACCTACGTCTTTCCAGGTGGGTCGCTCGATCCCACCGACGCTGAGCTTGCCCACACCTCCTGGGTGCGCAACGCCGATGCTCTCGAACGGCGTATGCCCGACGAACCCTCAGCCGCGGCGCTGGGCGTGACCGCCATTCGCGAGGCCTTCGAGGAGGCAGGCATCCTCCTTGGGGCCCACCACCAGCTTGAGCCGGCCCACTGGGCCGCGGCTCGGCAAGGCCTACTCGCCGGCGAGCTCGCCTTCGGCGCGATCGTGGACGAGGTCGGAGGACTGGATCTCGGCGTGTTGCACTACGTGGCCCACTGGGTCACACCCAAGGGCAGCCCTCGACGGTTCGACACACGCTTCTTCTTGGCCGCCCTGCCACTGGACTCCGTGGCCAGTCCGGACCACGGCGAGGTAGCCGAGGCGCGTTGGCTGCGACCCGCCGATGTGCTCAGGCTCCATGAGCAGGGCGATCTGCCCCTCGTGCCACCGACGATAGCCAACGTCGGCTGGCTCGCGCAGTGGGAGAGCACCGAGGTGGCCATCGCCGGGGCCGACGCGCTCGACGAGATCCCCCGCATCGAGCCGCGCTTCTGGCGCGACGGCACCGAGCTTCGCATCGCGCTGCCGGGGGATCCCGCCTGGGAGCGAGCCGGCATCACCACGCTGGCACCTGGCGAGACGATCCCGAGCCGCGTAAGCCCTCCGAACACGCGATGAACGACCATCTCGACGAGCGCATCCGTGAGCGCCTCGCCACCATCATGGACCCCGAGCTCGGAGCGAGCCTCGGTGAGCTCGGCATGCTTGGCGACGTGCGCATCGAGGCGGGACGTATCGAGATCACCATCGCGCTCACCACCTTGGCGTGCCCTGCCCGCGAGCGCTTCCGCGCGCAGATTCGCGAGGTCGTCGCTGAGCTCGCGCCAGCGCTCGCCGTGGAGGTCCGTGAGCAGCAACTCGACGCAGCTGGGCGAGCGCGGGTCATGAGCCAGGCACGCTTAGCCGCACAGCGCCAGGCCGAGGTGCCCCTCGCGCTCGTTGGCACGCGCATTCTCGCGATCGCATCCGGCAAGGGAGGTGTCGGCAAGTCCACGATCTCCCACCTGCTCGCTCGCACCCTGGCGGAGCGGGGACACCGCGTTGGCCTGCTCGATGCGGACGTCTGGGGGTTCTCCCAGCCCCACCTCACCCACACGCGCGAACGGCTCGAGGCCCAGGGCACCCCGGAGGCGTGGCAGATCAAGCCAGTCGAGGTCCCGGTCCCAGGGTCGGGCGCGCTCGCCTTGGTATCGATGGGGCTCCTCGTGGAGGACGCTGACGACGCCATCATGTGGCGCGGACCGCTTCTTGCCCGCGCCTTCGAGCACTTCGTCGCCGACGTGGCCTGGAACAGCCCTGACTACCTGGTGATCGACCTCCCTCCAGGCACGGGCGACGTCCCGCTCGCGCTGGCACGCCGCCTGCCCGACGCGAGGGTGCTCATCGTCACGACGCCGTCGCCGCTGGCCCAGACCGTCGCTCGACGCGCTGGCACGCTCGCTCGCAAGGCCCACCTCGACATCCTCGGGGTCATCGAGAACATGTCCTGGCTCGCCTGCCCGCACGGCGAACGCGTCGCGCCCTTCGGCACCGGCGGCGGGGCCGAACTCGCCGAGGCGCTCGGGGTCCCGCTCCTCGCGCAGCTGCCGCTCGGCGACCTCGAGAATGAAGGCGCAAACCTCGTCGCAGCGATCGAGGCACGGCTCGCAGCCCGCGCCTCCAGCTGCACCGCTCGGCTTTGGAACCTGGCTCAACAAGCCGGCCGACTCGGCTCAGGCTGAGCGCCCCTCGCGCTCGGCGGCGAGCGCTGCGAGCATCGCGGCCACCGCCCCGGTCACCCCGACCGCCTGCGTGAGCACGAGGTGCTCATCAGGGCCGTGAGCATTCGAGGTGGGAGCCAGCGCACCCGTAGCGACGATGGGTGTAGTCGGAAATCTACGGCTGAGCGAGGCGAGGAACGGTATCGACCCTCCAACGCCGACCTCAAGCGGCGCTGCGCCGAAGGCTGCCTGCGATGCCTCCTCGAGCGCCGTCTCGAGCCAGTCAGGCAGCGGGGCTGACACCCAGCCCTGCGCCGGCGCCTCGGCCGTGACGCGAACCTGCGCACCCAAGGGCGGATCAGCGCTGAGGACCTCGATGAGCCGTTGAAGCGCTCGTTCGGCCTCCACGGTCGGGCCGAGGCGGAGCGAAAGCTTGGCCGTGAGCGAGGGGCGCAGCACGTTCCCGCCCTCGGGGACGGAGGGGACGCCATCCATGCCCGTCAGCGCGAGCGTCGTCGCCCAACTCTGACGCACGAGACGATCTGCAGGGTCCTCGCCCTCCAGCCGCACTCCCGGCAGCAGCGGGTACGCGGCGGCGAAGGGGTCGCCGACGATCCCCACGAGTCGCCGAGCAGCCTCGCGCGCCGCCGGCGGTACCGGGGCCTGGAGCTCGGGGATGCGAATGGACCCATCGCTCGCGTCCTCGATGCGGTCCACCAGTGCCCGCAGGATGCGGAACGTCTCGGGCACCACGCCCCCAGCCTCCCCGGAGTGCACGCCGTGGTCGAGGACCGCGACGCTAACTGTCACGACGAGGTTGCCACGCAGCGAGGTGGTGCGCCAGAGCCGGCGCGTGTCAAGTCCGCCAGCATCCAAGCACACCACGAGGTCCGGGACGCCGAGTTGGGCTGCGTTCGCATCGAGGTGGGCCTCGAGATCAGGGCTGCCGCTCTCCTCGGACGCCTCGAAGAGCGCGATCACCGTCGGACGGGGCGTGGCGTCATCCGCCAGCGCCCGGATCGCCTCGACCACAACCGGCACGCTGTAGCCATCGTCGACGACGCCGCGCCCGAACAGCAGATCGCCCTCACGAACGAGCTGGAAGGGATCGGTGTCGTCGTGCCAGGGCCCCTGGGCCGGTTGCTTGTCGAGATGCCCGTAGAGCAGGGCCGTGCCCGGGCTGGTACCCGGCACCGTCACGATGAGCGCTGGCGAGCGCCCAGGGATGCGCGAGACGGTGATCGCAAGCCGAGGGATCTCACGTGCGCTGAAGGCGTCCGCTGCGAGCTCGAGTGCGCGCTCGAGCTCACCGTGGCGCTCCCAGGTCGGATCGAAGGCTGGCGAGAGACTGCGCAGGGCAACGAAGCGCTGGAGAAACGCGACACCGTGCTCCTCGAAGGCACGACGGAGGCTCACAAGGTCGATGGCGCTCACGCGCGCGATGCTAGCGCTCGCGCGGCCAGGTCGTCGGTCGCCGCACCGGCCACCGAAAGACCTCCTCGAGCTGCCCAGCGAGCTCGAGGAGGGTACTCTCCGACCCGAGGGTGCCGACGAGTCGGACACCGATCGGCAACCCATCCACGTCGAGGTGCGTGGGCAGTGAGATCGCCGGCACGCCCGCCACGTTCCACGGGACGGTAAACACAGCCATGGCCAGCACCTCCAGCGCGGGGGCCCCGGTGCCAGCCGCTGCGTGAGCGGCGGCGAGGATGGACCCCACTGGTGGGGGCGGGATCGCCACCGTGGGGCAGACAAGCACATCGGCTCCGCCTGGTAGCCGTGCGTTGAGCGCGGCTCCCGCACGCTCGAGGGTGGTCCGAGCATGCACGAGCTCGATGGCGGTCATCGACTGTGCTCGCTGCCAGTCTGCGGCGGTGTGGGGCTCGACCCTGGACCAGTCGATGTCGTCGTGCTCAGCCAGCGCCGCCGCAAGCAGCGTCACGACGGCCTCCACGAGTCCCTCCGGCAGCTCGATGGCGGTCTCGACGACCTCGTGGCCCAGCTCGGCGAGGTGAGCCACCACCTCGCGTGCGGCGTTCGCACGCGCCTCGTCCACGGGAAGCCCAAAGGGCGCATCCGTAACGAGCCCGACCCTGAGCACTCCACCGCGGGATTGGGGCGCGGTCCCGAAGTCGACGGGTCCGAGGAGGGCAAGCCACGTCTCGCCCCGCACGGAGGCGAACGTCCCCAGCACGGCCGCCTGGTCGCGGACGCTGCGAGTGAGGACCCCCTCGGTCGAGAGACCGAACCACGGCGCGAACCGAGCCGGCACCCTACCTCGCGTCGGCTTGAGGCCCACGAGCCCACAGCATGCCGCGGGGATTCGGATCGAGCCCCCTCCGTCTGAGCCATGAGCGATCGGCACCATTCCCCCCGCGACCGCGCTCGCAGCGCCCCCGCTCGAGCCCCCAGCGGTCCTCGTGAGATCCCAGGGATTGCGGGCAGGCCCAAGACGCGCCCCCTCGGTCGCGGGCAACTCCCCGAGCTCCGGCGTGTTGGTCTTGCCGACGAGGACGAAGCCGGCATTCTCGATCGCCATGACTGCGAGCGAGGAGCGGGTGCTCGGCGCGTGTGGCCCACCCCAAGAGCCGTAGGTCAGTGGCCAGCCCTCGACGGCATGCAGGTCCTTCACGGGCAGGGGAACGCCCAGCATGGGGGCGGGATCGTCCGCGTCGAGACGCTCCTGCGCTCGCCGCGCACGCGCCCGGGCATCCTCCTCGCTCAACCAGACGATCGCGCCAAGGTCGCCGTTGCGCTCCCCAATACGCTGGAGCGTGCCCTCGAGCACTTCGAGCACGCTGAGCTCGCGACGGCGCAACGCCGCAGCCAACGCCAACGCGTCCTCGAAGTCATCGGGTTCGTAGGCCGCCATGCGCGCAAGATACCACGCTCAACCAACGGCTTTAGGGCGTAGGTCGAGGCCGCTGGCGAAGCGAGGGCATCCCCTGCAACCACCAGCGCTGCTGGAAGCGCCAGCGAGGGTCATCCTGCGGGATCGGACTGCTGTCACCGGCCTGGTTGGCTGCCTGCAGGCTCACCACCGCCGCAACGACCGCGGCGAGCTCTTCCTCAACCGTGAGCTCGCTCACAGCGGCACGTTCCCGTGCTTGCGGCGAGGCAGATCCTCGCGCTTGGTCTCCAGCATGGCCAGAGCCCCGATTAGGATGCGCCGCGTGTCGGCGGGGTCGATGACGTCGTCGATGTAGCCGCGCTCTGCCGCGACGTAGGGGTTGGCGTAGCGCTCGGTGTACTCCTCGATGAGCTCCTGGCGCCGCCTGGTCGGATCAGCTGCCGCAGCGAGCTCCCGCCGGTGGATCACCTCCACGGCCCCCTGTGGGCCCATCACCGCGAGCTCGGCGGTCGGCCAGGCAAAGGCGAAGTCCGCACCGATGGACTTCGAGTTCATCACGACGTAGGCGCCGCCGTAGGCTTTGCGCGTTACCACCTGGATCCTTGGTACCGTGGCCTCGGCGAAGGCGTAGAGGAGCTTGGCACCGTGGCGGATGATGCCACCGTACTCCTGGTCGACGCCGGGGAGGAAGCCAGGTACGTCCACGAACGTGACGAGGGGGATGTTGAAGGCGTCGCAGGTGCGCACGAAGCGGGCAGCCTTCTCCGAGGAGTCGATGTCAAGCACCCCCGCGAGCACCGAGGGCTGGTTCGCAACGATCCCTACTACCTTGCCATCGAGACGCGCGAAGCCGCACGTGATGTTGCGAGCCCAGTGCGCGAAGTACTCGAGGTACTCACCATCGTCGACGACCGCCTCGATGACCCGGTGCATGTCGTAGGGTTGAGTCGGGCTTGCAGGGATCACGTCGCGCAGCTCGGGCACCAGGCGCTCGGGATCGTCCTGGGGCTCGATCGCCGGCGGCAGCTCGACGTTGTTCGACGGCAAGAACTCGAGTAGGTACCGCACCTGATCCAGGCAACTCTTCTCGTCGGGCAGCACGAAGGTCGCCACCCCCGACTTCGTTGCGTGGCTCATGGCCCCGCCCAACTCCTCGAGGGTGACCTCCTCGCCGGTCACCGTCTTGACGACGTCCGGACCGGTGATGAACATGTGCGAGGTGCCCTCCACCATGAAGATGAAGTCCGTCATGGCGGGTGAGTAGACCGCTCCGCCCGCGCAGGGGCCGAGAATCACGCTAATCTGCGGGATGACGCCAGAGCTCGCCACGTTGCGGCGAAAGATGCCTCCGTAGGAGTGCAGGGCGACCACGCCCTCCTGGATGCGTGCCCCCGCCCCGTCGTTGAGGCCGATCATCGGCACGCCGCAGGATGCGGCGAGATCCATCACTTTGTGAATCTTCTCTGCAAAGACCTCGCCCAGCGAGCCACCGAACACCGTGAAGTCCTGGGAGAAGATGCACACCTTACGACCGTTGATTGTGCCGAACCCCGTGATCACGCCATCCGTGTAGGGGCGGCGCTCCTCGATCCCGAGGCCGTGGGCGCGGTGGCGAGCCAGGAGATCCAGCTCCTGGAAGGAACCCTCGTCAAGCAAGTACTCCACGCGCTCGCGAGCGGTCATCTTGCCCTGGGCGTGCTGGCGCTCCACGGCGGCGGGAGATCCCGCGTGGTAGGCCTCCTCGCGCCGGCGGCGCAGCTCCTCGAGGCGATCGGCGGCGGTGTGGCTCAAGCTTCCTCCGAACCTTGAACGTCCCGACGGGCACCCAGCTTGCCGAGGGCAAACCACGCGCCCGGCAGGAGCGCGGTTGCCAGGAGCACCTTGATGGCATCCCCGATCAGGAACGGCGTCATGCCGAGCTCGATGGCCTTGGCGGCACCCACCTTCAGCGAGACGGCAAGCCAAAAAACCCCAACCGCGTAGATCACCGCGTTACCCAGCACCATCGCCACGACGGTAGTCACTGGGCGGCGATCCCACCCGCGCTGACCTAGCCAGCCGACGAGCCCTGCGGCGAGGATGAAACCGAGGATGTAGCCGAAAGACGGATCGGTGAGCATGCGAGGCCCACCCACCGCGCCGGCGAACCAGGGAATGCCCGCGACACCTGCGGCCGCGTACAGCAGCGTGCCAACAATTGCCAGCGACGGCCCGAGTGCGAGACCCCCCAGCAGCACCGCGAAGGTCTGACCGGTGATGGGGACCGGCGTGAACGGCAGCGGGATCGAGATCTGCGCGAAGACGCCGATGAATGCTGCGTAGCCCACCACGATGGCGAGGCGAGCAAGCACGCTGGTGCCGACGACATCCCCGAGCGTGCGAGCACGGAGCAAGCGCTGGCTGAGCACGTGTGACCTCCTTGGCTCGTAAGCGACGCCAGTCTATCGAAGCCCCCCGTTGGCGCCACGGCGCGGGCGGTGCGCGCCAGAGGGCACCCGTAGGCTTGAGCCGTGGCCTCGAGCCCTCGCCCAGTCGATCTCGCGCAGGCAGCGCTCGCACCCTTCCTCGTGGGCGCCGGCGTCGCCGTCTCGGGGCTTCTCGTGGGCTATCCAGCGCTCCTGAGCCAAGGCGGGCGCTACCTCATCGGAGCCCTCGTGCTCGCGCTCGTCTTTCGGCGTCGCGTCCTCCCACCACAATGGCCTCATGGCCGAGCGCTCGGGCTGCTCGCGGCTGACGTCGTCATCGGGCTCGGCCTGTTCTCAGTCGCCTCGATCGAGGCGCTGCGCGGCGGGACCGCAGCTGGCGTGGGCGTGATCGTGGACTTTGCGCCCGTGGTGATCGCCCTCGGTCACACCCTACTCTCGCACACACGCCTGCGAGCGGGCCTTCTCATCGGAACGGTCGTGGCAACTGCCGGCGCGGTACTGGTCAACGGCGCGGGGCACCTCTCGATCGGCGGACTGGCGTGGGCGCTGACCGCGCTCGTGTGCGACGCGAGCTTCACACTCCTGTCGGCCCCGCTCATCGACGCCGTCGGGATTCTCCCGCTGACGTTCCTCACCGCGGGCGCGGCAGGCCTCGGCCTCCTCATCCTCGGCCTCGTCCTTGGACCAGCGCCCTCGGCTCCGACGCTGACCGAGGTGGTAGCGGACCTCGCGGTGGCACTCGGAGTGACCGTCGGAGCGTTCCTCCTCTGGTTTCGAGGGCTCGCAGCCGTCGGCGTGCCGCAGGCGGCCCCGATGGTCGCCCTCATCCCCGTCGGCGCGTTCCTCGGGGGCGTCGCGCTCGACACCACGCCGCTGTCGGTCCGGGCGGGGGTGGGCGTGCTCGTCGTGGCCCTCGGCATCGTCATCGCGCAGCGGTCCAGCTCGCGACACGCCGACGACCTCAGCACAGCCTGAGCACCGAGTACGACGGCGTGGGCGACCGCTAGGCGAGGCGCACCACGGCGGCGATCTCCACCGCCGCCCCGAGCGGCAGGCTCGCAACCCCTACCGCCTGGCGGGTGTGCTGACCGGCGGGGCCAAAGACGTCGGAGATGAGATCAGAAGCAGCGTTCATCACCTGCGGTTGCTCGTGGAAATCGGGGGCGCTCGCCACGTACCCGGTGACGTTCACCCACTGCGCGATGCGATCGAGCGAGCCAAGATCTGCGGCGAGCCTGGAGAGCAGGACCGCCGTCGCCACACGGGCCGCCTCTCGGCCCTCTTCGACGCTGAGATCGCGTCCGAGTACACCCGGGTGTACGAGCGTGCCGTCGCGCAGCGGCAGCATCCCCGACACCCAACACCAGCCGTCTACGACCACGGTCGGCAGATACGATCCGACGGCTCGGGGTGGCTCCACCAGCTCGATGCCCTGCTCGCGAAGGCGTTCGGCGATGCTCATGTGCCTAACCTAGCCCGTGGGCTGGGATCTCAGCCAGTCCTAGCGACTTCCCAGCAAACCCTGGGCTCCGGATGGGACATTGGTGCCTGGGCTCACCTAGGCTAGCGAGAAGAGAAGCTCCAAGGAGTGCGATGCCCGCTGCACACGTAGCCCGGCACCAGGCGCCGCCCTCGCGCCGAGGCCCGATCGTCGGAGTCGTGGTCGTCATCGCCGTAATCGTCGTCGCGGTCATCGCGTTCTTCGCGCTGCGCAGCTCCCAGACCACGCAGAACGTCTCCGATATCGGCGCCCCAGCACCCGCGGACGTTGAGCAAGCGGTCACCCACGTCCCGGCGTCGACGCTGGCTGCTGTGGGATTCAACAGCCAGCTGGTGACGAAGTTCCAACGCCTGGCTGGCCAGCCTCTGCTTACCAGCAACGGCAAGCCGGAGCTGCTCTACATCGGGGCCGAATACTGCCCCTACTGCGCCGCGGAGCGTTGGGGTCTCATCGTCGCGCTCTCGCGCTTTGGCACCTTCTCGAACCTGCACCTCATGGAGTCTTCCTCGACCGACGTCTACGCCAACACGCCCACGTTCACCTTCTACGGCTCGCACTACTCAAGCCCCTATCTCTCCTTCGTGCCGGTTGAGCTCGAGACCCGCACCTACGCGCCGCTCCAGAAGCCGACCACCGCGGAGCAGGCGCTCATCAACCGCCTCGATGCGCCGCCGTACGTGCCGAGTCCACAGGACGACGGCTCGATCCCCTTCGTCGACATCGGCGGTCGCTACCTGGCCATCGGTGCGAGCTACAGCCCTGAGATCCTCGACGGACTCTCCTGGCAGACCATCGCTGCCAGCCTTCGCGATCCCTCGACGCAGCCCGCGCAGGCGATCGATTCGCTGGCGAACGAGTTCACCGCCGCCGTATGCACCTTGACCCACGGACAGCCCCACAACGTATGCACCAGTTCGGTGATCCGCAACCTGCAAGCCCAGCTCTAGGCACCACCGCGCCCGGCTGGGTCCGCGTCCTCGTCGGCGCGCTCAGTCTCGCCGGCCTCGCGGTCGCGACCTACCTGACCATCGCCCACTACAACCAGTCCGTGACGCTCGCCTGCCCGGAGACGGGCATCGTCAACTGCGCGAAGGTCACCAGCTCACCTGAGTCGCAGATCGCGGGGATCCCCGTCGCCGTCCTCGGGGTGGTGTTCTACCTGATCGTCGGGGCACTCTCCCTACCAGCCGCGTGGCAGCGACGCTCGTTGGACCTCCTGCGCCTCGGAGTCGTCGGGGCCGGGGTGCTCATGGTGCTCTGGCTCGTCTACGCCGAGATCGTCCGGATCGGCTCCATTTGCCTCTGGTGTACGAGCGTGCACCTCATCACCGTCGTCACTTTCCTCATCCTCCTGTGGGACTACCTGAACCGTCGGGCCCTGATGTAGTCCCAACCCAGGCGACGAGCAACTCGACGAGCTCGGCGACGGGTCGCGTCGCGTCCAGGGTGATCGACGCCAGCCGCTCGTAGTGGGCGAGCCGCCTCGCATAGACGGCCCCGAGGTCGGGACGCTGGAGCATGGGTCGGTGCGGATCCTGACCGAGTCGTAGCTTCGCCTCCTCGAGACCGAGCTCGAGGTAGACGACACGCCAGCCCTCCAGGAGGGCATCAACGCCATCGAGCTCCACGGCACCTCCTCCGAGTGCGACGACCCCGACGCGACGAGCGAGCAACTCCCCGAGCACCTGGCGCTCGAGCCGGCGAAAGCCGACCTCACCGCGCTCGCGGAAAATCACCGGGATCGACACGCCAACGCGACGCTCGAGCTCCACGTCGGCATCGACGAAGTCCACTGCGAGCGCCTCGGCCAGCGCCCGGCCCACCGTCGACTTGCCAGCACCCATAAACCCGATGAGCGCGATGCGCACGGCTGCTACCTCGCAATCCACGCGCGTCCACGCTAGCGAGCGGGACACGCGAGCACTTGCCGGTCACAGCGCCGCGCTCCGTGGACCGCGGCCCCACAGTGCGAGGGGGCAACCGTGGTCACGCCGCTCGAACTATGCCGCAGCCAACGTGTGCGTCGAAGCTCACGCATGGCAGGCATGTTGAGCGACCGGACTGCTCCGCTCGGTCAGAGCGGGCGAGCAGGCGCGACTACCACCTGGCCGAGCCCCGGCCCGCTTGAGGAGGCGACGGAACTCGCAAGAGCGGCGCGCGCGATCTGGAGGAGCTCCTCGGCCTCGACACCGTGGCTCGGGTACGCGGCGATGCCACAGCAAACCTTCACGATTCTCGGGTCTCGAAGCCGCGCCGTGTGGATCTGCACGCGCTCGGCCACCCAGGCGGCTCCGTCCTCGTCGGTATCGTCGAGCACCAGGGCGATCGTCGACGGTCCGACCCTACAGGCCACGTCCGCGGCCCTGATCGTCTGGAGCACGACCGCGGCAAAGGCCGCCATCACCGGGGCCGCCTCCTCCTCGACCACCTCTGGGCTCGCGATCACCTGCATGAGCACGATGCTGACCGGCCAGAGCCGCCGTCTGGCCGTCGCGAGCTTCGTCGGCACGAGGCCAGCGAAGAACGCCGCGTTGAGCATGCCAGTCTCGTAGTCGGCGATGACGTCGAACTCCCCCGTGAGACTTCCTGCCGCACGATCCTGGTCCTGCTCCACGCGAGCTCCTCCTTCGTGTTCCAGGTGTGCTCGGGCCATGCCCACGATGACGACCGCAGTGCCAAGCGCCGCGACGAGCGCTCCGACGAGGCCGTCATCGACGACGTTGCTGCGAACGCCGAGCACCGCCAAGGCCACCCCGACAAGCCCGAGCAGAGCCCCCAGCACGGCCAGCAGTCGTCGCATGCTCTCGTATCGTCACGCCCCGCACGGGCTTGAGTCCGCGCAGCTAGCGGCGACCCGTTCGCACGAGGAGCTCAAGCTCGCGCACGATCTCCGCGAGCTGCCAATCCCGGGGCGTGAACACGCGCGCGACGCCGTGGGCCTCCAGCCACGCCGCATCGGGCGGAGGGATGATACCGCCAACCACGACGGGCACGTCCACGCCGACGGCCCGCAACTCCTCGAGCACCCGGGGTACGAGGACCCGGTGCGCCCCTGAGAGCAGCGATAGCCCCACGATATCGACGTCCTCGTCGCGCGCCACCACCGCAATATCCTCCGGCCGTTGCCGAATGCCCTGGTAGATCACCTCGAAGCCCGCGTCGCGGGCCGCTACTGCGATCTGCTCGGCGCCGTTGGAGTGTCCGTCGAGACCAGGCTTGGCGACGAGCAGGCGCGGAGGACTGGCACTCGAGCTGCGCACGCGGGTCGCCGGTCGCCACAACCCTCGAACCTGCGCAACACCTGTCGGCGCCTGGTACGGGCCAAAGACGTCGCGCAGCGTGGCTGCCCACTCGCCCGTCGTGCCGCCCGCCCGCGCCAGCTCCAGCGTCGCAGGCATGATCGAGCTATCCCGTCGCGCGGCAGCATCGAGACCCCGTCGAGCAGCAACGACCCGCTGGGTCTCGCGACTGGCCCGATGCGCAGCAAGCCGCGCCAGGATCCGCTCGACCTCTGCGTGGTCCACCTCCTGGTGGACCACCTCGTCCTCGCGTCTGAGCGGCGACGGCTCCGACTCCACGAAACGGTTGACCCCGACGACGACACGGGTGCCATCCTCGATCGCCCGCAGCCGCTCAGCCTGCGAACGCACCAGCTGCGCTTTGAGGTCCGGGATGCGAGCGAAGGCGCCGCCGTCCTCGACGATGCTCTCGAGCAACGACCACGCCTGCTCGGCGAGCTCCTGCTCGAGCGCCTCCATGACCTTCGAACCCTCGAAGATGTCCGGGTACTCGAGCAGGTCGGTCTCGTAGGCAAGAATCTGCTGAGCGCGCAGCGACCATTGCTGGTCGACGGGGCGAGGCAACCCGATCGCCTCGTTCCACGCTGGCAGCTGGAGCGCCCGGGCGCGGGCATCACGCGAAAGGGTGACGCCGAGGGCCTCGAGGATGATGCGGTAGACGTTGTTCTCAGGCTGGAGTTCGGTGAGCCCCAACGAGTTGACTTGCACCCCATAGCGGAAGCGAGCGAGCTTGGGGTCCGCAAGCTTGTAGCGCTCTCGGACGATACGTCCCCAGAGGGACCTGAACGCCCGTACCTTCGCGACCTCCTCGATGAACCGGATCCCCGCGTTCAGGAAGAAGGACATGCGCCCCACCGCGCGCGCAAAGGCCTCCTCCCCGACCTTGCGCGCGCGCACGGCATCGAGGACGTCGACCGCGGTCGCCAGGGCGAAGGCAACCTCCTGCACCGGCGTTGCCCCCGCTTCCTGGAGGTGGTAGGAGCAGACGTTGATGGGGTTCCACCGCGGCACGTGCTCGACGGCGAAGGTGATGAGGTCCACGCTGATGCGCTTGGAGGCTTCCGGGTCGACCATGTAGGTGCCACGCGAAAGGAACTCCTTAACCAGGTCGTTCTGGGTAGTACCGGCGAGACGGCTCCACACCACCCCCTGGTGCTCGGCGCGCTCGAGGTAGAGGGCGAACAGCCACGGCGCGGTGGCGTTAATGGTCATGGAGGTATTGAGGGCTGCGAGATCGAGGCCCTCGAAGAGCTCGGCCATGTCCCCCTGGTGCGCGATCGGCACACCTACCCTGCCAACCTCACCGCTGGCGAGTTCGTCGTCGGGGTCGTAGCCCAACTGGGTGGGCAGATCGAACGCGATCGACAACCCCGTCTGCCCACGCTCCAGGTTGCGCCGCATGAGTAGGTTCGTGGCTCGGGCACTGGAGTGGCCCGCGTAGGTGCGCATGACCCAGGGAGGGTCGGGATGCTCCAGTCTCGTCACGTGCTCCCCTCGTAACGGTAGAAGCCCCACCCAGTTTTGCGTCCTAGCCGACCCGCCGCAACCATGCGTCGCAAGGTGGGAGCCGGCACGAGACCGGGATCGCCGCTCGCGGCCCAAAGTCGCTCCAGGATCGCCACGGTGACGTCGAGTCCCACGAGATCCGCTAGCGCGAGCGGCCCCATCGGGTGGTGCGCACCGAGAACCATGGCGCGGTCCACGTCCTCGACGCTGGCCACCCCCCGCTCGACGAGTCGCACCGCAGCGTTGATGGCCGGGAACAGCACCGCGTTGACGACGAAACCTGCCTCGTCGGCAACCACGATGGGCGTCTTGCCGAGGCTCGTTACGAACGCGACCGCCGCCTCGATGGCCCACGGGGCGCTCTGGAGCGCGCGCACCACCTCCACGAGGCCCATCCGGGGAACCGGGTTGAAAAAGTGCAACCCGACGACCCGCTCCGGGTGGTCACAGATCTGAGCGATCTGGCCAACCGAGAGGGTGGAGGTGTTGGTCGCAAGCAAGGTCTCAGAACTCACCACCGTGGCAAGCTGCGCGAAGAGCACTCGCTTGGGCTCGAGCGCCTCCACGATGGACTCGATGACGACCTCGGCATCAGCGAGTTCGCCAAGGTCTTCGCTCACCACCACCCGCGCGAGGATCGCCTCGGCGTGAGCGGAGTCGAGCGAGCCGCGACCCACCTGGCGTTCGAGCTGCGCGCGCAGACGCTCTCGAAAGGCTCCCGCACTCTCCTTCGAGCGAGCCCTCACCGTAACCGGAACCCCGGCACCAGCGACGACCTCGGCGATGCCTAGAGCCATCGTGCCCGTGCCGACAACTCCCACGCGACGCACGTCAGGACGCTGCGGCTCCATGGATCGATCGTAGCGAGCGGGGCGGGCTCGTGCTCGTCACGAACGCGCCTAGGCTCCAAGTCATGGCGGAGGGCTTAGTCGTGCTCGTCGGCGGGGGCGAGTTCGGCCCGCGCGCACACTTCGAAGTCGAGATCGCCTCGTCCTACGGGGGTCGTGTGCTCGTGGTGCCCACCGCCGCAGCCTTCGAACGCCCCGAGCGCGCGCTTGCCACCGCGCGTCGTGCCTTCGAGCCCCACGGTATCGAGGTCGTGGAGCTGCCACTCTACGAGCGTGCCCAGGCCTTCCAGCAGAGCATCGTCCGCGAGATCAACCAGGCCTCGTGCATCTACGTCATCGGAGGCTCCCCGTTCCACCTGCGAGCGGTGCTCAAGCACTCGCCGGTCTTCGACGCCCTCGTCGAGGCGAGGGCGCGAGGAGGAGCGCTACTGGCCTCCTCGGCGGGAGCGATGGTGCTCACCGACCCGATGGTAGACCCCCGGGGTGGAGCGCTCACCGTCGGGCTAGGACTCGTGCAGCGGCTCGCGGTCATCCCCCACGCTGACACCTGGCCGAACGACCTGCGAGCGCGAACCGCCCAGCTTGCTCCGCCCGAGGTGTTGGTGGCAGAGCTGCCTGAGCAGACGGCACTCGCGGTCCACCGTAATGGCACGCTCGCGAGCTACGGTACCGTGCGCCTTAGCCGCAACCAGCGCGAGGTGGACGCCGCCGACGTCCGCGTGAGCCTACTGGAGGCCAACACCGCCCCGTCGAGCGGCGACTAGATCAGGCGACTAGGCCTTGCTGCTCAAGGAGCGTTCGCCAGCGCTCCTTCACGCGAGGTCCGAGGTGCTCAGCAGCTCGACTCCCTGCGGCAAGCCACTCAAGGCACTGGGGTGCAGCCTGGGCAAACTCCCACAGGATCGGTTCGCCGCGCACGGGGTCACGGAGCAAGAGCGCTGCGACCAGCTGGCGTTGCTCTGGGCGCACCGCCTCTCCCAGGGTGGCCACCGGCATCGCTGCGCGCTCGAGCCAGGTGGCGAGCTCGCAGAGCTCGACCTCGACCACGCCCCGGCGCACCGCCTCGAGCGCCACCATCGCGGCCTCCTCGTAGCGTTCGAGCGCAGCCAAGCAGCGGGCGCGCAACCCGACCAGCGTGGCCGGATCGACGACCAGACCGTCGACGTCCTCGACACGCTCGGTCACGAGGTCCAGCTGGGCGAGGGCCTCGGCGAAGTCGCCTCGCACGGCTTCGAGCCGAGCAGCGGCTGCAGCTGCGAACGCTGAGGGAATCCCGGGCTGCTCACGCAGCGCCCCGACGATCGCCGCAGCGGCCTCGAGGTCGCCGAGCGCCAGTGCGCTCTCGAAGCCGGCGAGCAAGCCGAGCTTGCGCAGGACGCTGGCCGGCGCCGCCAGCACCCGCTCGCGTAGGATCTCGAGCACTGCGTCGTGCTCACCGTTGAGCAGGAGCGAGCGCATGCGCTGCACTTCGACCTCGAGCGGCTCGCTCGCGGAGGTGTTGTGCTCAGCGACGCGCAGGTTGCGCTCGCCCTTGCGTCGGGCCCGCATCACGGCGTCGAGGTAGCCCAGGTGGAGCAGGTAGAGCTCGCCGACTCGCTGGCTCGTCGCGGGACGTACACCGTCGCGGGTCCAGACGGTCTCGTGGATGGAGCCTCGCCAGGTAGTAGCTCGACGCCGGACGAGCCTGGTTGCGAAGTGGTCGCTGAAGGAGAGACCGACGCCGAGGAGGTTGCGGATACGTACGGAGTAACCCTCCCAGGGCGCGATCGGATCGGCCAGCCTGGCCCGCGCGGCCGCGAGGTCGCCGCCGAGCCGCTCGTCCGCGTCCAGCCACAGCACCCACCTGCCCTGCGCCGCCTCAGCGCTCGCCGCTCGCGCACGGGCGAAGTCGTCGTGCCACTCCCCTGCCACGACCAGCGCTCCCGCTCGACGGGCGAGCTCGAGCGTACGGTCCCTCGAGCCGGTGTCGTAGACAACGACCTCATCGGCAAAGCCTGCCAGCGACGCGATGGCGTCCTCGATCCAAAGCTCCTCGTCGCGAACGATGAAGCACGCGCTCACGAGCGGCTCCTCCACGCGCTGAGCCGGCACCAAGCTCGTGACCGGCGCGGTGGCCACAGCAAGGGCTCCGTAGACGAGCAGGCATCGCTGGCCAGCCACGAGCTCGCCGACAAGGACCTCCGGCTCCGTCCAACCGCGGGCCAGCGCCGCTGCAACGAGCTCTCCCGGAGCCGCGAGCACGAGGGGCGCCACCACTTCGATCGGCTCGACGACATCCCCCCACGCCCGACCGAGGCGTGCTGCCAAGCGCGCACGACCCCTCGGGATGACCACGTCGTCGCCGTCGACGAGCGCGAGGAACTGCTGACCCCGCACGCTCGGCGACCGCGGCACGGCGAAGGCCCCGTGCCGCGCTGCGGCCGCGGCCAGCCGTCGCGCGCTACGAACACCGACGATCGCGCCCTCGGTCGCGACGACCACCACCGGCTCCGCGGCCAGCCTCGCCAACCACGGTGTGGGGGCTCCGGGCCAGACGCTGAGCTCACCGCGCGTGCGAGGTACCGGCCCGGTCGCGAGACGAACCAGGATCACTGGATCCTCACCGCGAGCTCGCCGCCTGGATACCCGGGAATCACCACCGAACAGTCGACGCGCCCCCGTCCTCCATGCAGAAGGGCGCGAACCTCGTCGTCGAGATCGGCTGCGGCCGTCACGTCGACGAGGCGAACGTGGAGCGCACGCTCTCTGGCTTCGTTGAACAGGCCCGCGCAGATGTTGAGGACCTCGTAGAGGTTGTCGGCAAGGTGCTCCGGCAGCTCGGGCTCACTCTCGAGGTCCTCCTCGACGGCGGCACGCGGGATGAGGGCGAGCGCACCGCCAAGCCCCGCACCCAGCAACCGATCGACCGCCACCACGGCGCGCAGCGCCCCTTGACGATCCCGGTAGCAGGCTACGCGGTCAGGCGCAGCGATGGTCGTCCCCTGGCGCAGACGATCGACGCGGACCTCACGTCCGAGCAACGTAGCGAGCAGCCGCTCGATGTCATCGAGCCGTGGTAGCACCGGCTGATCGAAACCCACCACGCTCATCGTCGAGCCTCCTCGAGTACGAGGTTGGTGTCGCGCGCGACCATCGCGGCCAACACCACCGGTCCTGCCACCGTACCGACCTCGAGGATGGACTCCCTCGAGCGGGGTATCCGAACCGCCGCACCGAAGAGGAACTTGGGCAACCCGGTCCGCAGCGTCGGGTCGAGACGCGCAAGACGCCGCTTGGCGAGCCCACCCAGGATGTTGGCGATCTCGACCACCGCGTCGGTGACCGCGAGCTCGGAGGGATCCGGAGTGCCCGTGAAGGCACCGGTAAGTCCCACCAAGGTCGCCTCCTCTCCAAGGAGCGCAAAGTCGACCGCGATCCGATCACCGACGTAGGAAACCCAGGCGCCGGGAAGCAGCGGCGGTACCGGGCCCTCGAGCACGCGCACGTTCGCATCGAAGAGCGCGAAGATACCGTGCTGCAGCAAGGAGACCGCGTTGACGAGTGCCTCGGTCCACAGCTCCAGCACGTCGCTCATACCAGCACCCCCGCTCCCTCGAGCGTCTCGCGAAAACCCTCCGGCGTGAAGGGTTTGGCGATGAGGAAGGTGGCGCCAGCGCTCCGTGCCAGCTTTACCATATCTGGCGTCCCCTCGCTCGTGACGAAGCCAAAAGGTGTGTCGAAACCCTCCGAGCGCAGCGTCCGCAAGAACTCGAGCCCATCCATCTCCGGCATGTTCCAGTCAGACAGGATCAGATCCGGCTCGTCGCGACGGACTACATCGAGACCGTCGAAACCGTTCTCCGCTTGGAGGAACTCGGCATCGTCGAGGCCCGCATGGCGCAGTTGCCGGATGACGATCATCCGCATCGCCCGAGAATCGTCTACCACAAGGATCTTCACGTCGCCTCCTTGCGCCTGCTTGCAAGAACTATCGGCGCCGAAGCGGCGATGCTTGAAGCGGCTCGGCTAGCGGCGCTGGGAGCCCTCGGAGCGATTCCGCCGCGGCAGCGGCACGCGGAGGCGCTGCACCCGGCGGGGAGCAGGGTCGCCAACGGGTCCGCCGAGGACCTGTTCGGCTTCCTCCTCCGAGCTCGGCGCGTCCGACACCTCACCCTCGGCTGGCGCGATCGCTGGCGCCACACGATCCTCTTCGGCCAGCTCGACAGCGAGGCCACTCGAGCCGAGCTCGCGGCTCGGGCTCTCGAGGCTGGTACGAAGCCGCTCGACGAGCCGACGACGATGGCCGCGGCACAGCAGCGCCGCCGCCTCGGCGTCGCCGAGCTCAAGCGCCATGATGAGCAGACGGTGCTCCTCCACGTGGCGTGCAAGATCCTCCTTGGAGGCAGGGCGCAAGCGACGCGCCCGATGCAGCTGGTCGATGAGGAGCGAGTAGATCGAGCCCGTCAGGCGACGTCGCAGCCCACCCGCCACTGTGAGTCGGTGGAACCGATCGTCAGCAAAGAGGAACCCCACTACGTCGCCCTCGTCGGCCAACTGGCTGAGCTGGGCGTTCGCCTCGCGCAGGAGCGACGTACGCACACGGTCCTGCTCCCTGGCGAGCACTACGCACCCGGACGCCTCCATACCCGCGATCATCTCCGACATCTCGGCGATCTCGTCGAAGTCGACCGGGCTGACCCGGAAGCCCTTGCGCGGCACGGACTCGACCCATCCCTCAACTTCGAGCCGGGTGAGCGCCTCGCGGATCGGGGTTCGCGAGGCCCCCACGAGGTCAGCCACGTCGCGATCAAGGAAGAACGAGCCAGGGGGGAACGTCAGGTCGACGATTGCCGCCCGGATGCTCTGGTAGGCGCTCTCCGAGAGCGACACGACGCTAGCTCTGGCCACCCCCTACTCCTCGCTGCGGTGTTCGTGGCACCGAGTCTCGCAGATTCGCGGACGATGGACAAACTCGCCCCCTACGAACGTAGATCGGAGCGCGCAGCCCGTCGAGCCGATCCAGGCCGAACGTTCCTACCTCGAGCGACTCGCCGTTGCCGAGCACCAGGAAGCCGCCCGGGCGCAGACGATCCACCACCCTGGCCAGAATCGCTCCCCGCGAGGACGGCGGGACGTAGATGAGTACGTTGCGGAGGAAGACCATGTCGAAGGGGCCGATCGCGGGCAAGGGATCGGCAAGGTTGATGACCCGCGCCTCAACCAGGGCCCGAATCTCCTCGCGCACCTGCCAACCACCTGAGGCCTCGACGAAGGCGCGGCGCAGCTCGTCGTCCCTGAGCCCCCGACGGACCTCGAGGTCCGAGTAGAGTGCGCGTTGGACGCGGCCGACCATCGCCTCAGAGATGTCACTCGCCAGGATGTGCACACGAGAGCGCAGCGAGGGGAAGCGCGTGGCAACGAGGATCGCGATCGAGTACGCCTCCTGACCCGAGGAGCTCGCAGCGCTCCAGAGCTCGATGCGCCGCCCTCGCACCTGCTCGAACAGCGTTGGCAGCAGACGCGTGCGCAGCGCGTCGAAGACCGGCTGGTCGCGGAAGAAGAAGGTCTCGGTGGTCACGAGAGCCTCGATGATGCGTCGACGCGCCTCCTGGTGGCCGCTCTCCGCGGCGTCCACCAGGGCCGCGAGCGACGGCCATCGACCAAGCGCACCGGGCTGCGCCAGGCGCGTCTCGACGAGGTAGTGCCGATCGTCGCCGAGATCGAGGCTGGCTGTGCGCAGGAGCAGGCGACGGACTCGCTCGTAGAGACCTGTCTCGAGCATCACGCACCGAGCGCGACGGGAATAAGTCGTCGCACCGCCCTCGCGAGCTCCTCAGGGGGCGCAAGCAGCGAGGCGATCCCCGACTCGGCCACCGCACCCGGCATGCCCCAGACCACCGCACTCGCTGCGTCCTGAGCGAGCACGAGGCCACCGGCCTCGGCTACGGCTCGAGCCCCCAGCGCTCCGTCGGCGCCCATACCGGTGAGCACGACCGCCACCGCTCGCCCGACGCGGGCAGCACTTCGAAAGAGCACGTCCGCTGCCGGACGACAGGAGTTCTCTGGTGGGGCGAGGCTGGTGCGATACGTGAGCTCTCCCTCCCTGTCGCCCACCACCTCAAGGTGCATGCCCCCGGGTGCGAGACGAACGGTGCCAGCGATCGCATGCTCACCGTCGCTCGCCAGCGCAACGTCGACACCGAGCTGCTCGCCGAGACGCTGCGCGAGCAGCGGAAGGAAGCTCGGTGGCATGTGCTGCACACAGGCCACGGGGACTCCCAGCGGCAGGAGCGTGCCGAGGAAGCTCGCGAGTGCCTGCGGCCCTCCGGTCGAGGAGGCCACCACGACCAGCTGATAGGCGCCCTGGGGCCGTGGCGCGGGGATCGGAGCGCTTGCCCGGGGAACGACCTCTCTGGGTCGAACCTCGACAGGGGCCTGTGTCCGCAGGCGAGCGCGGGGTCGCGGCGCGCTGTGTCTCGAGGATCGCTGCGGCGATGACGGATCCACCGCATGGGTTGGCAGCGCTCGCTCCACCTGCGCCGCGGAGCGTGACAGCGACGTGGGGCTTGGGCACACCAGCTCGCGCACCCGTGCAACGAGCTCGCTGCGCGCACGCTCCCCAGCTCCGGCCGACGGCTTGGCCACGACGTCCGTCGCGCCCGCGAGCAGCGCCGCGACCGCAACCCGCGTACCAGGCCCTGTCAGGGTCGAAAACATGAGCACCGGGACACCCACGCCCAGCGCTCGCAGCGCTCGCAGCGTCGCCAGTCCATCCATTCCCGGCATCTCAACATCCAGCAGCACGAGGTCGACCTCCTCGACCCGTACGAGCTCGAGCGCGCGAGCGCCATCGTGGGCCTCGAGGACGCGCAGCTGCGCACACACCTGCTCCAGCCATCGTCGCACCACCCGCCGCACGACACCCGAGTCGTCGACGAGCAGCACCGTCTTCACCGCAGGATCCCGAGTAAGCGATCCAGGTCGATGACCACGACAAGCCCCGATCCCGTCACGAGCACACCGGTGGCCACCTCGGCCAACGGCAGCCCGAGCGTCTCGGGCACCGGCAGCAACCCGTCGGTGGGCACCTCGACCACGTCCCCCACGTCGTCCACCAAGAGCGCCACCAGCTCGTCGCCGACGCGGGCGATGAGCGCGGTGGGCTCCCCGGCTCGTGGCTCGACCGCCAGCGGACCCGCCACGGCAAGCGCGGTGACGATCTGACCGCGCAGATTCACAAGCCCTGCCACCGAGGCCGGTGCAAGTGGCACGCGGGTGAGGTCCTGGCGTCGTATGACTTCCTGGACGCGCTCGACTGGAAGTGCCAGCTCAAGGTGGGCAACACGGAACGTCGCGACGGGGAGGGCGGGGCTCATAACCTGTTCAGACATGGTCGGGCTCCACCACGCCATCGAGCAGCTCCTCGACATCGACGAGGCGCACTAGGCGTCCGTCCACGATGACCGTGCCCCCAGTCCCAGTCTGGACCACCGAGGCAATGTCGAGGACCTCGTCGACGACGAGTCCTACTGGAACGCCTCGATGGTTGGCGACCACGACGTCGACGCGCTGGGGGTTGGCGGGGTGCGAGGGGAGCCCAAGCAGGTGCGACAGCGCTACCAGTGGGAGCACCGCACCTCGGTACTGGAGCACCTCGCGCCCATTGACGTGCTCGATGGACGAGGGTTCGAACTGCTCCAGTCGCTCGATCGCTCGCAGGAGTACCCCCACCCGCTCGCTGCCGCCCGCGCTGAGCACGAGGACAGCCTCAGAGTCGAAGTCGACGTCGGCGAGCGCCTCGCCGGTGCGCTCCTCGTCCCGATCGACGCCGAGCCCCCCGAGGTGCGCCAGTCCGGCGATATCGAGAATGAGTGCGACCCGACCATCACCAAGGATGGTGGCGCCCGAGTAGCACGGCAACTGGTTGACGAACTGTCCGAGGGGTTTCACGACGATCTCCTGGGTGTCAACGATCCGATCGACGACGAGGCCAAAGCCGCGACCGCCCAGCTGCAGAATCACAACGCTGACGGCGTTCACACCCCGCTCGGTAAACGCGGGAGCGAGCCCGAGGAGGGAGCCGAGGTCGAGGAGCGGGACGAGCTGCTCGCGGCGACGCAGCACCGGGGTGTGGTCCACCACGTCCACCAGCGAGTCATCCTGTCCGAGCTCGAGACGGACCAGCTCAGAGAGTGCCAGCTGCGGGATGGCGAAGCGCTGACCCTGCATCTCGACCATGAGTGCGGGGATAATCGCGAGCGTGAGCGGGATGCGCAGGCGGAAAATCGTTCCTCGACCGCGTTCCGACTCAATATCGATGCTGCCACCCACGGCCTCGACGTTCGTCTTGACCACGTCCATGCCGACGCCCCGGCCTGACACAGCGCTGACGCTGGTCGCCGTCGAGAAACCGGGCAGGAAGATGAGGTCGGCGACCTCGCGCGGCGAGCGTTGGGCGAGCTCCTCGCGAGTGAGGAGCCCCCTCTCGAGCGCTCGCTTGGCCACGCCCGCCAGGTCGATGCCGCGCCCGTCATCGCGCACCTCCACGAGGACGTAGCCGCCCTCATGGTAAGCCTCGATGTGCAGCAGGCCGCGACGTGGCTTGCCCGAGCGCTCACGCTCCTCTGGCGGCTCGATGCCGTGGTCGAGGGCGTTGCGCACCAGGTGGGTGAGGGGATCGCGGATCGCGTCGATGATGGTGCGATCGAGCTCGGTCTCACGACCTTCGAGTTCGAGCTCAACCTCCCGCCCCAGCTCGAGGGCGAGATCTCGTACGACGCGAGGCAGCTTCGCGAACAACATGTCGATCGGCTGCATCCGCGTCTTCATCACCTGCTCCTGGAGCTCGGAAGTGATGATGCTGAGCTGCTGCGTACTTGCGAGGAGCGATGCGCCGCCCATGCTCTGAGCGAGCTGGAGAACCCGGTTGCGCGCGAGCACCAGCTCTCCCACCAGGTTCATGAGACGATCGAGTAAGGCGACGTCGACCCGCACTGCGCCCTCGGAACCGACCACGCGGCTGCGCTCGCCGACGGTCTTGGATCGCTCCCCGCTCGCTGCCGTAGTCGCGGCTGTGGCTCCCGCTACCGTCTCGACCTCCACCGCCGCAGCGACGGGCTCGGCCTGAGGCTGTGCTGCCTTGCCCGCTGCGCCCCTAACGTCCGGCAGCGGCTGCGTGGTCGCCGACCCCTGGCGACCAGGCTCCAGCGCAAGCCCACGGAGGCGTTCGCGCAGCTGGGTCCACTCCTCATCGCCTTCGTCGCCCACCTGGGCGATCACTGCGAGGCTGCGTCGCACCGCGTCTTCGAGAGCAAAGAGCGCATCGGCAACCGCTCGATCCATGCTCACCGCCCCATCGCGCACCTTTGCAAGGAGGGTCTCTCCATCGTGGGCGAGTGCCTCGAGGCGAGCAAAGCCCAGGAACCCACAGGTTCCTTTCAGCGTGTGGATCGCACGGAACGCCGAACCGATCGACTCGATGTCGTGCGGATCTGCCTCGAGAGCGAGCAGGTCGTGGTCAAAGCGGTCGAGGTTCTCCTCGGACTCCGCCAGAAACTCCTGCAGCTCATCGGCGGTGGCGTCGGTCATCGCATCCTCCACGGGCCTCTCGGAGGTCTTCGGCACGACGACGGTCGAGCTTGACGCTCCAGCACCTCCTCAGCAATTGATGAGGAATCCGAGCCATGTCCGATGCTGGTGGTACACTACGAACGGTGGAAGGGTGACGTTCGAGCCCTGTGACCGTCGCTTACGCTGGTGCGCACCGACGCCGGGCGGCAGGCGGGCTGGAGCTTGAGTGCATGAGAAAGCCTTCGGGCGCAAGGAGGCGCAGTGCTCGTACTGACACGCAAGGCGAGCCAGAGCATCGTCATCGGCAATGACATCGTGATCACGGTGCTGGATGTGCATCGTGATCAGGTACGCCTTGGCATAGAGGCCCCGAAGTCTGTCGACGTCCACCGCCAGGAGGTCTTCGAAGCCCTGCAGCACGCCAATCGACAGGCTGCAGAGAGTGTGCGTCAGGTCACGGAGAGTACTACTGTCGACGACGTCGACTAATCGTCACTCGGTTGGAGGCGGGCGGTGTCAAAGAGCGGCACCGTGCAGGGTGCCTCAAGCGGGAAGGAGTCGTCCTGCGGCACCTGCGCAGCCCGCAGCTGTTCGACGTTGAGCACGATCGGGGCGCGGAGATTCACCGTGGGCAAGGGGTTGCGCAAGGTCGCAATGACGAACACCACCACCTGAGAGGGATCGGTGATGCCGAGGAGGGCCTGGTGGAGGTCGTCAATAGTGACCGTCATCTCGATACCGAGCTCGTAGGGCTGCGCCACGACGAAGGTCGGCCCTCCATCGAGCGTGGAGCGCAACGCGAGCCACGGCCCGTAGGCAGGCCCCAGTCCCACCAGGAAGAAGCGATGGTGTTCCTCGAAACCTGGCAGACCTACCGGGAAGGTCAGGGGGACGGTTGCGAGCTGGGGCTGGTGGGTCGTGGTGACCATCAAGTCCTCCTTGGTCGAATCGGGTTTTCGCTACGGCGCTACGACAGGGGCGCTACGACAGGTACGAAGCCAATGTGGGTTGCTTCACCTGCGCGGCCGCGTAGAGGGCAACTTGGTAGTTGTTGAGCAGCGTCTGGTACTGCGTCGTGACCTCGGCGTAGTTCAGTCCCTGGAGCGAGGACACCTGCGCCTGGATCTGCGCGATGGCTGAGCTGATCTGATTGGTAAGGTTCTGGAACTGATCCACGGCCTCACCAGCGGCTCCGGCTTGGTTGGTCAGGTTCCCCAGCGCGGTCGTCACCGCAGTCAGGTCGGTCGTCGTGACGGCCTGCAGGTTCCCCCCGTTGAGATCGCTGATGGTTTGATTGAGAGCCGCGAAGATCCCACCCGAGCTGCTCGTCGCCCCGAAGGGATCAGGCATCGACGTGGAGATGACGGTGCCAGGAGCCGCCGCGACGCTCGGCGACTGCTGGTTGCCAAGGTAGGTCACCGGGGTACCCGGACCTCCTGGCTGGCTGTAGGCCGTCGCCGCTGCGCTGGTGCCCGCGAAGATTGCCTGGTCCTCGTAGGTGGTGTTGGCGACCCCGAGCAGCGAGGTCTCAAGCCCTTGGAGCTGCTGGGCCAGCCCCTTAGCGACCGACGGGGTGACACCTGGCGCCCCGGCCTGCAGGATGACGCTACGCGCCTGCTGGACAATGCTGACGGCCTGCGAGAGCGATGCGTTCGCCAGCTGCGCCACCGTCTGCCCGTAGGAGAGGTTGGCCTGGTACTGCTGATAGGAGGCGAGCTGGGTCTGGGCTCCGAGCAGATCGACGGTCCCGGCTGGGTTATCCGAGGGCTGCTGGATCGCCTGCCCAGAAGCCAGCTGTACCTGCAGCTGGGAGAGTTGGCTCTGGTAGGCGTCCAACGACGCACTCAAGGTGCCGGCGAGGCTGAGCGAGGTCATGAGAGGGTCCATGCTGACTCCTACGAGACGGCTGCGAGCAGGGAGTTGAGCGCCTGCTGGACGGTACCGATCACCTTGGCTGCGGCCTGGTAGGCCTGCTGGTAGGTGACGAGATTGACGAGCTGGCCATTGACGTCGACCCCCACCGAGGACTGCAGCTGGTTCTGCGCAGCCTGTGCCTGCTGACTAGCCGACTGTGCCAGTGCGCTGGCGGAGGCCACGTCGAGCCCTACCTGTCCGACCGCCTGGGCCCACACCGCGTTCGGGCCCGCCGGCGACGTGCCGAGCCCAGCGATCGCCGCGGCGTTCTGGCCGTTGGCGCCCGCGTACGGGCTCGCCGACGCGGCGATGAGCTGTGGATCCTGCACGATCGTCGGGTTGACCGCAAGCGAGGCCGCGGTGAGCGGGCCTCCCCCTTGGGCGACGAAGAGCGCCGGACCCGCTTGCGGCCCGCTTGGCCCCTGTGCCTGGCCGGCAGCGAGCTGCTGGTTGACCTGGTCGGCGAGGGTGGTCGCCACGGCGTTGAGCGCGGTGCCGTACCGCGGCAAATTGCCGTTGAGTGCCGCGAGGAGACCCCCCATAGTGCCCGAGCTGATCGGCACCTGGGTCGTCGTGCCCGCAAGGACGACGCTCGCAGTATCGCTCGTGGCGGGCGGGTCGCCGGGAGCGCTGGCGGCCACGGCGATGGTGGAGGCCTGGGCCCCCTGAACCAGCGTGACACCACCCACGAGCACTGAGACCTGGCCCGAGGGACCGGGCACAACGGTCGCGCCGATCTCCGAAGCGAGCTGCGAGAGCACCTGGTTGCGCGAATCCACGAGGGAGTTGCCGGCGCCAACCTCCGATCCCTGCACCGACGCGATCTGCGCATTCAGCGAGGCCACTTGGGCCAGCTGCTGGTTGACCTGGGTCGCAAGCAGGCTTGCTTGCTCCTGGGTCGCGCGATACAGCTGGGTGAGACCGCTGGCGGCCTGGTTGATCGCGCCGGCTACTTGCTCTGCCGCCGTGACCACCGACTGGTAGGAGGCCAGCTGCGTGGGCGCGTCCGAGAGCTGCCCGAACGCGCTCCAGAGACCGTTGAGCAGCTCGCTGATCCCGCTCGGTGCGGGCTCGGCGAACGAGGTCGACTGCGCTGCCGACAACGTCGAGGAGAGCTGCTTGGCGTACGCGTTCGCGCTGGTTGCAGAGTAGGCAAGCGCCTGTGCGAAGGTGTTCTGGGCCTGGAGGACCCCAGCGACGCTGACTCCGTCGCCCACGGGGTTGCCGGCGAGCTGCTGGTTGGCAAGGTCGACCGACTCCGTCCGGTAGCCGGGCGTGTTGGCGTTAGCGACGTTCTGCGCAACGACGTCGAGGCCGGTCTGTTGGGCCTCCAGACCGGAGAGCGCGATGTAAAGGGCTCCGCCGCTCATGCCAGCTGACTCGATCGTTCGGGGAAGATCACGTCGAGCACGCCGTCGGGGCCATAGAGACCAAGGTCGACGCCGAGATCCCGCAGGAGCTGCGAGACCAGCATGGCCCGCCAGGCACACCCCGCCATCACCGCCTCGACTCGAGGCAGGAGCGCACGGTAGAGGACGCGATCCTCGTCACTCACTGGCGCCCCCTCGCTGACGAGCTCGCCGAGCTCGACAGCGCGGCGCGCGAGCTCTGCTGAGGCCGGACCGAGGTTGACGGCGTCGTCGTCTGCCAGTGCAGCCTCCAGCGCACCGAGGGCGCGCTCGAGATCGGCGAGCACCGCCTGGATCGAAGAACTGCTCATGTGCGAGCTATCGGCACGGGCCGGGCCAACCTAAGTTCGTCGTCGGAGCGCGAGGCGACATGGGCCCGGGGCCCAAGCAGGACCGCTCCGCTCGCCGCCAAGCCCAGCGCAGCCAGGTGTGCTCGCGACTGCGGATCGAACGAAGGATCGAGAAAGACCCGAGCCCGGTGGTTGGCCACCAGCGAAGCGGTCTCATTGCCGAAGGCCCACTCAAGCTGCGCGAGATCCTGCGCGACCGTACAGAACCGTACAGAGGCGAACCCCAAGGGTCACCTCCACGGACGTGGTGTAGTGAGCCAAGCCGTGGCGGGCCTCGAGGAGGTGTTGGCGGCAGCGGCGGCCACCGTGTGATCCTTCTCGAGCAAGCAAGCTCAGCAAGGAGTCACCACGATGGCCACCACCTCCTCCTCTGGATCTCGTCGCGCTCGTGCGCGAGCACGTGGCAGAAGCTCACCCCGACGTGGTGCGCTCACTCATCGAGACCTTCGTCGAGGCGCTCATGGGTGCCGAGGTCGATGCGATCTGCGGCGCTGCCTACCACCATGCGAGCCCCGAGCGCACCAATCGGCGCAACGGGTAGCGCAGCCGTCCTTCGCGCTACGAGGCTTGGCACCACCCGAGCTCAACGATCCCAAAGCTTCGTGAGGGGAGCTATCCCCGACTGGAACCAAGAGCGCCGTCGTCGCTCTTGTGGTAGCCCTCACCAGCTGCTCGCCACCTGCTCGCGTGCTCGGGGCGCTCGAGGCGACGCCTCGAGCAGCTGGCTTGGGCCCTTGGGATCACGAAGCGCTCGACGTCCCAGAGCTCGCACGATGGCCCACAGCCTCGATGCGGAGGTGCAGGCCGTTCGCACCCGTCCCCCAGGGCAGCGGTCTGTACCCGATCGTGCTAGGCGGATGCGCTCGTGGTCAAGGTACGAGAGGCCGGTGGGACCGCGAACGTCCACGTGCTCGTCGTCACTGGGGTGAATGCGCTGAGGGCCACCTGCGAGATCCTCGGCATCTCGGTCGCCACCAGCGAGGATGCGGCCAGCTGGCTCGCTTGCTGGCGCTCGCTCGTGGCACGAGGGCTCTCGGGGGTGGTGCTCGTGATCGTGCGATGCCCACCAGGGGCTCGTCGATGCGATCGGCGAGACCCTACCCGGGGTCACCCAGCAGCGGTGTCGTACCCACGAGCTTGCGGGATCTCGTGGCCAAGGTGGCGGGGTCGCAAGCAGCCCTTGCGTGGCAACCCTGGTGCGCACCATCGTCGATGCGCTCGGGCGCCACCGAGGTCACAGCTTGAGTTCCAACGGGTCACCGAGGCGCTGGCTGGGAAGCTGCCTCAAGGCTGACGAGCACCTCGAGCAAGCCCGTTGTGACCTAGTGGCCTTGGCGCACTTCCGCAGAGGAGCTCTGGCGTACCAACCCTTTGAGGAGCGCTTGCACCAGGAGATCCGCCGGCGCACGGATGTGGTGGGCATCTCCCGGGTCGAGCTGTGAGCATCCGCCTCGTGGGTTCGCTGCAGCAGCGAGCAGCACCGAGGAGTGGGCCGACGAGCGCCGCTCCATGAGCGCGAGAGGCCCTCGGCAAGGTCCGACCGGTAAGGTTCCCCGACGCTCGCCACGGCACGGAAGACGCCCCCCGGCGTCGCCGACGGCGTAGGGTTGAGGGCGGATCACGCGGTGGTCACTACACCACTTCTCCGGACGTGACCAGCCCAAGACCGAGGCCCACGGAAGCCACCTGCGCAAGTCGAGAGACCGGGGCGAGGTTGGCGACTTCGTCGAGGATCACGAGTACCTCGTCCGTGTGTCGACTCGCCGCCTCCAGCATCACGTCGAGCAGGACCGTGAACCAGGGCGCGTGGCGGGCCTGCTCGTGGAGACTCCCCAGCACAACGAGGGTGCGAGGCAGCCCGCGCCTCACCCTGAGCGACGGGAGGTCGCACCGTTCATGGCGTCGGAAGGCAGCGATCGCCCCTTCTAGGGCCACGAGGAGCGAGTCGCGCTGGCGTCCCGAGCTGAGCGCGTCCCCGATCAGCGGGGCAAGGAGCTCCTCCGCTCCTTCGCGGCCAACATCAACCAGCTCTCCAGCCTCGAGCAGCACACCGCGCGCGGCCCAGAGCAACCAGGCTGCCAGCCCCGGCGTGGCCAGCTCGTGCCAAAAGCGTACCTCAGAGCTTGGCACTCGTCGCTCCGCAACGCCGCCAGCATACGCTGCGCCATTGCGAGCACACTGGCGTCGTCGACGACCTCTTCCCACGGATCCCACCGGTGCGTGACCTCGGCACCTAGCCCTACCACCACGACGACACCGAGTCTGCGACGCTGCTCGAGGAGGCAGACAACGAGCACGTCCCCCTTGACCGAGGTCGCAACGAGCGTGCCTCGGTGGCGCAGCGCGTTGGGAAGCACAACCCGCCGAGTCTTGCCAGTGCGTGTTGGACCGACCACGAGCAGCGAGGTCTCTGCTCCTGCCCCGACGAGGAGACAGCGACCAAGCGCGATGACGAGCTCGTGGGCTCTCGCCCACGGTCGGCCCCAACGACGCGGCAGTGGTGCCGACGCCGCCTCCCCGAACGCTGCCTCGGGCGTACCGCCGCCGCACCGACTACCAGCGCCGCGAGTAGCGCCTCGAAGATCACGCTCGCTCCTGCTCGCATGCGCTGGTCGGTATCGACGAGCCCACGCTCGCACGGGCGCACCACGTGGCGAACCAGACAGCTGTGAGGACCCCACAGCCAGAGCGCCACCCCACGCTCCAGGCCCGCCACGACGTCACCGAGCCGCTCGTGGAGTCGCAGCGCTTGCACGAACTCGGCGGCCGCGCGGGGCGATGGGCGAAGGCGACGATGGTGCCAACGTCGCTCGTGATGTCGAGAGCCGAGGCGAGGTCGTCGATACGGTGGGTCACGACGATCACGGCCACGCCGAAGGCCCGGGCGAGCTTGAGCGCCCGCACCAGCAGATCCCGGCCGACCTCGTCGCCCACGAGCGACCAGGCCTCGACGACGACGATGAAGCCTACTGGCACCTCGCCTCGTTGCAGCTGGGCCAGACGCGCCCGCAGCACCGCGGCCACCGCGATGCGCACCCAGGCCGTCGCCCCTACGTCGCTCAGGTCGACGATGAGCCGTGCCGACAACTGCGAGCTCGCCCCTTGACATCCCAGATCCCGGCGAGGTCGCCGTCGATGATCCGATCGAGCTGCAGCCCCAGACGACGCGCTGCACGGACCCCCTCCACCGCGAGATCGCTCGGAAAGATCTCGGGATCAAGACTTCCCAGGGCTCCTCGCAGCTCCCCAAGACCGCAGGGAGTTCCCTGCGCGACGGCCGCGACGGCCGCCCGCTCCAGGACGTCGAGCGTCCTACCAACGAGCACCTCGAGCAGCGCGCCGAGCGCACGCGCTCGTTCGCGTGCGCTGGAGCACCCCGCCAAGGGGTCGACCCCACGCTTGGCGCCTGGGCGCAAGACGCCAGCACTGAGCTCGGACGCGAGCGCGAAGTACTCGCCCTTGGGATCCACGAGGAGCAGCGAGCGCTCTCGACCGAGCGCCCGCAGGGCCAGCACTTTTACGAGCGTGCTCTTGCCTCGACCGATCTCACCGAGCACTACGAGGTTGGGGTTCGTCACCGCCCCGTCGGCATAGGCACAAAAGGGGTCGAAGCGGAACAGACCAGCACCGTGCGTCGTGCCGAGGACCGCGCCGCTCGCTGCACGGCGCGGAGGGGTGGGCACGAATGGCAACACCCCGAGCGCCCAGGTCGAGTCCTGCCACCTCAGCTCCATCCCACGATCCCCAGCAGTACCGTCTCGCACGCGGATCGCTGGTGTCCAAAGACGGGTGCGAGCTCAAGGCGACACGCAGCTGCACGCTCGAGCACACCGGCGGTCGCCGTTACGAGCTCGCGACGGCTCGGCGCAGCCACCACGACGACGAGCTCCCACCGACACAGTCGGTAACCCGCGGCCAGCTCGCGCTCGACCAAGTCGAGCCGGTCGGCCGCGTCCAGCTCTCCTACCGAGACCCGGTAGCCGTGGTCGGATCGCATGCGCTGATCCGCGACGACCTCGACACGCTGGCGCCCCAAGGTGCGCGCGGCAGCGTGCAGATCAAGAGGCCGGCGACGAGCGACACCACCCTGCGCGGAGGCGACGGTGCGACCAGGGCCGCAAGCTGACCGACCTCGAGAGGCTCTCCAGGGAATCGCCGCACTCGCAGCGCTCTGAGCACGCCGTGGTTCAGTACCAGGCAGTCGACCTCCTCGGCGGAGCCGGAACCAAGTTCGAGCGGCGGGGGAAGAAGCGCCGCGGCCCCCTGCCTTGGATTCGCCTGCTCAAACTGCAGCCACGACGACAGGTCAGCCTCGACGGCCTCGAGGCAACGCGACAAGGCGTGGCGGCGCGCTCGACGAGCATACGGAGCCGAGACCACGCCGAGGTGGGTCTCGAGCATCCAGCTCCGCGCAGCCAACCAGCCATCGTCGGCATCGAGGTCGCGCTCTCGCTCGGACGCTGGCACCACCGTTGTGCGCAGCACGAACCGCTCCCCGCCGCGCAGGGCGCCGGCGAGCTGGCGCACCAGCTCACCCCAGGCGGTGTCGAGCTCGTGATCCTCGCGGCCGAGGACTGCGTGCTGGGCACCGAGAACGACGACCCAGCTGGCACTGCGACCGCCACTTCGCGCAACCCCCGCCTCCACCATGAGCCCATTAGCTCGTTGGCGACCCCTGAGCCGACGCAGCCGCACCAGACCTGCGGCGATCGGGTGGATCCCAAGCAGCCAGGCCCCCCCGTTAGCACCCCAACGAGCGCGAGGACGACGATCGCGCCAAGGACCTTGCCCACCGCGAATCCACACAGTGCTGCCGCCAAGAGCGGTGGCAGCCACCGCCTGAGCAAACCCAAGGGAACCCCAAAGACGCGCGACGCTTGATCCGGTGTCCCGAGCACGGCTCGCCTCATCGTCTACCCCCTCGCCGCCAGCGTCGACGTGACGTCCCGAGGAACTCCCGGAGCCACGGATCGTGCTCGGCCCTCGCGAGCAGCTCGGGCGGGGGCGGGTACCCGCGAAACGGTGGCAGCCGGGTGCCTGCTTCTGGGGACGGCACCAGCTCGGACACCACGGCCCGACCAACATCGACGGTACTGCGAGCATGGTGCGACGCGGCCTGGCGCAGCGCTCGGGTGGCATCGTAGATGCGCACCTCCGCCACCGGGAGGAGGGAGAAGGTCAGGGCTGGCGCGAGGCCAGCAGCGAGCACGAGTGCGGCACCGAGGAGGGCTAGCCCATCCGCCTGTGACGACGCTGCCCTCGCGATCGCAGCGCCGAGACCGAGTGTGGTTGTCATCGCGATCTCGAGGAACAGCAGGCCGACCACGCCCTCGACGCTGCGACGCAAAAGTGGGCGCAGGCTCGGCAGTACGAAGCCAAGAGCTGCGAGTGGCCAGAGCACGACCAGCACGTCGATGGCGACCCCTCGGCAGACCGCTTCGAGGAAGCACAGGAGTGCGGCCAGAGCCGCAGCGACCGCGAGCACGACGGCCGCGACGGATCGCGCCCCCGGCGCGAGCACGGATGGCGGCAGCGCGAGCGCAGCGTGCGGGACGGCCCCGAAGGCGGCGTAGGCACTGGCCGAGACCGCACCCACCCAGCGCTCGGCGTCGGCGACCACGGTGGGCGCTGCCACAACAGCGAGTACCCACACAGGCACGCGCTGCGCGAGGGCTGCCACCTCGCCGACACTGCCGCGATGGAGGGAACCGATCGCCCCGACCAGGAGCGCTGGCAGCAAGAGCGCAGCTCCAACCACGCTGACCCGTTCATAGGGGCCAAGCAACGTCGAGGCAGTCGGCACCAGCGTGGGAGCGCTAGCAACCCACGAACCAGGGTTTGCGAGGATCCACACAATTAGGTGGACGATCGCCGCCAGCGCGAAGCGTCCGAAGCTCGCCTCGAGCACGCTCACGAGGACACGAGCCGTTGCGACCCCGAGATGAGCGACGAAGCCCCCCATGACTAGCCCACCCCGAGGCCGAGGTGGAAGAAGAAGTTGATGATGGCGGGCGCGGCCCCTACCAGCAGCGCGGTAGCCCCCGCGACAAGCACCGCTCGTCGCCCGAGGTATGCCTGTTGGTAGTTCTGGCTGTGGGCACCGATAGCCCACACGGCTGCGCCGATCACCAGCCCGGCAAGACTCGCGAGCAGGGCCCACCCGCCCAAACCATTCACGAGCGTCTGGAGCACCGAACCTTCCGGTAGCGCGTTCGGATCCGGGCTCAGCGAGACGTCAGCGACGAGCCATCCTGGCATCATTGGCACCCCTCCTGGAGCTAGCGCGTTTCTTTGCGCGACAGCCGGATAGCACATTCTGCGCTGTTGTACAATGAAATAGCACAGAAGTTAGCAGTGGAGATCAGGGCCGCGCTCTAGACTCGCAGGAGAACCGTGGCAACCGAAGAGTCGAAACCCCAGCGCGAGGAGCTCGAGGTGGAGCTCTGGCACGCGGCCGCCTCGCGGCTTCCCCTCGGGATCGTGCTCGTCGACCCCGAGGGCATCACGCGTTACAACGACGTTAAGGCCAAGTTCGGCAACGACGGCTTGAACCAACGCATCCTTGTGGAGCGAGCGGTAGCCAACGTCATCGCCGAGAGCGCGCACCAGCCGAACTGCGAGGAGACGGTCGAGCTGTTCGGACCCCCACGACGCACCTTCGTCGCACGGTGCACGCAGCTAGTGGGGGGCGCACGACTCGTGACGGTCGAGGACGTTACCGCGCTACGACGCCTCGAGTCGGTGCGGCGCGACTTCGTCGCCAACGTCTCCCACGAGCTCAAAACACCCGTGGGCGCGATTGTGCTGCTCGCTGAGGCCCTCGCCAGCGAGGAGGATCCCGAGACCGCACGCCGACTAGTCGAGCGCATCGCCAGCGAGAGCGACCGACTGGCTCGGCTCGTGACCGATCTCCTGGATCTGTCGCGCATCGAGGAGGGGCGCGGCCCGGTCATCACCAAGGTTGACCTCGCCGCAGTCCTAACGACGCTAGCCGAGCACTACGAGGAGCTCGCTCGCCGTGCAGGGCTCAGCCTGCACCTTGAGCTTCCCGCTGGACCCGCCGTGCTCGAGGCCGACCGATGGCAGCTTGAGAGCGCGCTCGGCAACCTCATCGACAACGCGATCAAGTACTCCGAACCGGGAGGGTGCATCAACCTTGGCGTCGCAGTGGACGCGACGACGCTCACGCTGTGGGTTCGCGACCAGGGCATCGGCATCCCTGCCCGCGACCGGGACCGGATCTTCGAGCGCTTCTACCGCGTCGATGCCGCGCGCTCTCGCGCGACGGGGGGTACCGGCCTTGGACTCTCTATAGTGAGGCACGTGGTCGAGAACCACCGCGGACGTCTTGAGCTCACCTCGAAGGAAGGCGAGGGGTCCGAGTTCCGTCTCATCCTCCCACGGGAGCAACCTCGCGATGGCAGCTAGTGAGCAGCGTCCCGCCCTGGGTACGGTCCTGATCGCCGACGACGAGCCGAGTTTCGTCGAGGCACTGGTGTTGGGCCTCCAGCGCGAGGGGTTTGCCACGATCGTCGCCACCGATGGTGAGCAGGCGCTCGAGCTCAGCCGCGCGCGCGATCCCGACCTCGTGCTCCTGGACGTCATGCTGCCGCGCATGTCGGGGCTTGATGTCTGTCGCACCCTGCGCCAGGAATCGCAGGTCCCCATCATCATGGTCACTGCACGCTCGGGCGAGCTCGACACCGTACTCGGACTCGAGCTCGGCGCTGACGACTACGTCTCCAAGCCTTTTCGCATGAGCGAACTCATCGCGCGGATTCGTGCGCTCATGCGTCGCTCACGGGCCACCGCAGCTCCAACCCCGAAGGAGGAGGTGCTCAGCGCGCACGGTATCAGCGTCTACGTCGACCGCCACCAGGTGCTGGTCCGCGGCGACGAGGTCAAGCTGCCGCCCAAAGAGTTCGACCTGCTCACCTTGTTCCTGCGCAACCCGGGTCGGGTCCTCACGCGCGACCTCATCATCGACCGGGTCTGGGGCGCGGACTACTACGGGGACACCAAGACGCTAGACGTCCACATCAAGCGCCTGCGTACCAAGATCGAGCCCGACCCCAACGCACCCTCCGTGATCACCACGGTACGGGGAGTTGGCTACCGCCTCGAGCTCGACCATGCCTGACGCCGCAGCACGCGTGCACCTCGACGAGGCCGAGGCGCTCGCACGCCTCCGCGCCCACGGCGGGCGCGTAACCCAAGCTCGGCGTGCGATCATCCAGGTCCTAGCCGCAGCTGGAGGACACCTCACCGCGGAGGAGCTCCTCGCCGCCATGGCCAAACACGACGCCTCGGTACATCGAGCGACGATCTATCGAACCTTGGACGCGCTTGAGCGCGTTGGTGTCATCGAGCACGTTCACCTCGGACACGGCTCGGCCGTGTTCCACCTCGTCGGCTCCTCGCACTACCACCTCTCGTGTGAGCGTTGCGGCACCGTGATCGAGGTCCCCGAGTCGATCTTCTCGGCCAGCATCGCAACCATCACCGAACGGTGGGGGTTCCACCCTCGCCTGTCGCACTTCGCCATCATCGGAGTTTGCGCGGAGTGTGCCGCGAAGGGTCATCGCAAGGGGTTGAAGGCCACGAGCTCGGCTGGCACCGACCCCGAGACCACACCCTGAGCCACGAGCGCACCGGTGAGCGGCCCCTGGGTCATGCCCCACATGCCGTGGCCGTCGGCGACCCAGACCCCGGGCATCGCCGTGGGACCGATGAGCGGCAAGCCGTCGGCGCTCACCGGACGGGGACCAACCCACGCCTCGTGCGGAGCCTCAAGCGCCACCCCCTCGAAGAACTTGCGGGCCGCGCGGCGCATGGCGTCAAAGCGCGCTTGACGTGGCGGAGCATCCGGCCCCTCGAAGGCCATGGTGCCGGCGATGCGCAGCTCACCCTCGAGGGGGGTGCACGCCAGCCTGACCGTGGGGAGGTAGACCGGAACCGACACCTCTCGCTCGAGCGGTACGCGCATCGAGTATCCCCGTCCCGCGAGCACAGGAACTCGGATACCGAGCCGAGCGCGGAGAGCTCCAAGCCACGCACCCACCGCGATGACCACCGAGGGAGCCTCGTAGTCCCGCTTGTCGCGCGTGTGAACCCGCACGCTCCCACCTCGGCGCGAGAGGTCCACCACCTCGGCTTGCTCGATCGCCACACCACGCTCCAGGAGCGCTGTGCCGAGACGTCGAACGCTACGGGCAGGATCCAGGTAGCGCTGAGCCTCAATCGCGATGCCGAAGCCGAGGTTCGGCTTGGCGATCGGGACCAGCGATCGCAGCTCCTCGGCATCGAGTTCTCTCGCGACAAGGTCGAAGCCTGCCGAGCGAATCGCCTCGAACTCATGCTCGAGCGCGCTCGCGTCACGACGACGAGCGAACGTCGCCACGATCGGAGCTGGCGTGGACACAACCCCGATGGCCTCGCCGAGCTGGTCCCATGCTTCGAGAGAACGCCGGTTGAGGTTGCCGAGCAGCTGCATGGAGCGACGCCACGTCGACATTCGGCACGCCGCGAGGAACCGAGCCACGAAGTTGGCCCATTCGCGATCAAAGCGGGGTGCAAAGTACAGCGGTGAGGTCGGTGAGAGGAGCGAGCGCAGTCCCTGGCGCACGAGGCTGGGCTCGTTGAGGGGGATGGCAAGTCCGGGGGAGAGCCAACCCGCGTTCCCGTAGGACGCGCCCGCTGCCACCGCCCGCTGCTCGAGCACCACGACGTCCTCGCCGAGCTCGCGCAGGTGCCAGGCGGTTGCGAGCCCGACGATGCCCGCACCGACGACGATCACTCGACCCATGCGTCACGCCTCCTCACCAGCTGAGGCTACCGTGAGCGGTACGGTTGCACTGGTCAAGGAGGGGCATGCGAGCAGTCAGAATCCAGCGCCACGGCGGACCCGAAGCACTGGAGGTCGTTGAGGTTCCCGAGCCGCACCCAGGACCGGGGGAGGTCGCCGTACGGCTCGGAGCGATCGGTGTCAACTTCATCGACATCTACCACCGCGAGGGCCTCTATGCTCTGAGCTTGCCGACGACGCTAGGGACCGAGGGAGCCGGCACCGTCATCGAGGTCGGCGACGGCGTCGAGGAGTTCAGCATCGGCGACCGCGTTGCCTTCGCCAACCAGCTCGGTTCCTACGCAGAGGTAATCTGCATCCCCGCCGCCCGCGCTGTGCCGGTCCCGCCATCGCTCTCGATCGAGCAGGCGGCCGCCGTGCTGCTCCAGGGCATGACCGTCCACGCGCTGGCCATCTCGTGCGCTCGTATTAAGCCGGGGTCCGTCGCCGTGGTACACGCCGCAGCGGGCGGTGCGGGCTCCCTGCTCGTCCAGTTCTTGGTTCGCAAGCTGGCGGCGACCGTCATCGCCACCGCGTCCACACCCGACAAGCGGGAACGAGCCCGCTCGCTCGGAGCGCAGGTCGTCACCGACTACGTCGACGTCGTCGAGGCCGCACGCAGCTTCGGCGGAGCAACGGTGGTCTTCGACGGTGTGGGGGCCGCAACCTTCGACACCTCGCTCGCAGCGCTCGCACCCCGAGGCATGCTGGTGCTCTACGGTCAGGCCAGCGGCCCGGTCGCGCCGATCGATCCCCAAGAGCTCAACCGCCGAGGATCACTGTTCCTTACTCGCCCCTCGCTGGTGCACTACGTCGAAACCACCGCGGAGCTGCGCTGGCGAGCGCAGTCGGTGTTCGCGGATGTTGCCGCGGGCACCCTGGAGGTCACCGTAGGCGCCCGCTTCACCCTGGATGCGGCCGCGGACGCGCAGCAGGCACTCGCGGCTCGAGCCACGGTGGGCAAGGTCCTTCTCCTACCCTAAGGCGCGACCTCACTACCCTGCGTCGTTAAAACCGTCGGGGTCGGGGGCAACCTCGAGCAGCGCCTCTAGCAGCGCACCGAGTAGGTCAACGAGCCCCTGCTCGTGGCCGCTAGCCCGGGTCTCGGCGAGGACAAGACGGCAGAACGTGAGCGCGCGTGCGAGCGCATCGACGTCCTCGGGATCGAGGACCCGCACCGTGACGATCGCATGTGACCACTGCTCGAGCAGGTTGCTCGCAGCTTGCATGGGCGAGGCATGCTCGCCATGGCCCGCAAGCGCAGCCTCGGCCTCAAGGAGCGGATCGTCGTAGAGCGGCGGGCTGACCCGCCACGCCTCCTCACGGCCCTCCGCGACGAGCTCGCTGACCAGGCTGAAACTGCGTGCGAGCACGCTGCGCAGATCGCCGGGGAGTTGGACGGCGACCGTCGTCCCTTCGCGTCGGAACGGTGCGCTCACGCTCGCGAGACCGTTGCCCACAGGCCGTAGGCGTGCAGGCGGGATGCGGCGTCCTCCATGTCGTCGCGCGAACCCATCGCTACCATCGCCTTGCCCTCGTTGTGCACCTTCATCGTCAACTCGGTCGCCTTGACCTTCGAGAAGGCGAACGTCGCCTGGAGCACGTAGATCACGTACGAGATCAGGTTCACCGGATCGTCCCAGAGAATGGTGACCCAGCTCTCCTCCGTGCGGGTTTCGAGCCCCTCATCGGACTCGACGGGGGCGAGAGCAGGCGATGGAGACACTGCTTCGACACCTCCGAACGTGCGCTACCTTCAGGTTAGCGCACTCACCCCACGCGCACTCAGTCCGTAGGCACCATGCGTGCCTGCGCCGCTTCCCCGAGGCGATCCGCAGTCGCCTGGCGCCGTGGTACGCGGAAGAGCAGAAGGTAGTAGTAGTTCATCCACAGCCACACCATCGCCGCCCCCAGGATGTGCAGCGAGATCAACCACTGCGGCAGGTGGGTGAAGTACTGGATGTAGCCGATCATGCCCTGGAAAGCGCCGAGCCAGAGGATGCTGCGGGCGGCACGCTGGATCTCGAGGGGGTAGCGACCCTGGTGGAGGAGAAACAGGTCGGCGAGCGTGAGCGCGAGGAAGATGAGCGCGATGTCCGCGTGGAGGTAGGTGACCTGCAGGAACGAGAGGATGTGGAGGCGCTCAGTGCCGGGCGACCCGGAGTATGGCCCAGTACCGGCGACCACGGTGCCCACAAAGACCAGCGCACCGAGGACAAGGAACATCACCCGCGAGAGCCAGAGCACCTCCTTGGAGACCGTGAGCACCGGCCGGCCCTCAGGCTGGCCTGCCTTGTGGTAGATCACCACTGCGTTCCAGAGCACGACGAGCGCAAGGAGGAAGTGCGCCATCACGAAAGGAGGAGCCAGCTTCTCCAGCACCGAGATGCCACCGAGCACGCTCTCGGCGACCACCTCGATAACTAGACCCAGCGACCACCACACGAGGTCGCGCCGGGACGGGCGACGCAGCAAGGCAAACACCCAGGTGATCGCCATGAGCAGGCCCGCGAAGAAGGTCACCACCCGGTTGGTGAACTCGATCATGGGATGCAGCTCGAAGCCTGCGACGAAGTGCCCTGAGGTGCAATCAGGAAAGGTCGGACACCCCAGCCCCGACTGTGTGAGGCGCACGACGCCACCCGTGAAGATGATCACCGTCGAGAAGACCAGCGTTGCCAGCGCGATGCGCCGGAAGAGACCGGGTGACACCGGCAGCGCACAACGAGCACGATCGAGCAACGAGCTCATAACCCCAGCCTAAGCCCCTCTTGCGGAACACAAAGCTCCCACCATGGTCCAAACCCTCAGGAGCTCCACCGGAACCACCGAGCCGCCGCGGCCGGGGCGACGACGGCCCAGGCAACCAAGCTCACCCACGCCCAGGCCGGCGCGGTGCCGCTCGCGCCGATCCCGTGCAGGAGCACCGTCGAGGCTGCCGCCGCCGGCAGCGCCTTCGCCACGTCGGCGACTGGCCCCGGCAGGCTCGACAGGGGTACCACCATCGATCCAAGCCCCAAGAGGAGCAGCCATAGCAACGTCGAGAGACCAAGCACGAGCTCCGCGCGCAGCGTGCCGCCGAGCAGCAAGCCGATGCCTGCAAAGGCCACCGTCGCAAGCACCCACCCTGCGACGAACTCGAGCGGATCGCCCGCTGGATGCCACCCCAGCGCCAACCCCACTACGAGCAGCAGCATGAGCTCCGCGATCTCCAACGCCGCTACCGTCGCCACCTTGGCGGCAATCACTCCCGCGCGCCCGAGCGGCGTCATCCCCAAGCGCTTGAGCACGCCGTAGCTGCGGTCGAAGGCGACGGTGATCGACTGCGACACCATGCCCGAGGCCATGATGCCGAAGGTGATGGCGCCGTTAAGGATGAAGTTCACGCGGCTCACGCCCGCCGGGACGGGTAGCAGGCGAACCTTGGAGAATAGGACGAGTCCCACCACCGGGATGAGCAGCGTCAGCATCGCCGCCTCGCCTTGGCGCACGACGAGGCGCAACTCGGCACGAGCCTGGGCGATCACCGCGCGGGACGTCACGCTGAACGCTCCTTCGCCAGAAGCTTGAGATAGATGGACTCGAGCGAGGACTCGACTGTCTCGATCGGCCCCGCGCGCACTCCGAGCTCAACGAGCACCGCACCGAGCGTCGCCACGAAGTCGGGCGTCGGGGGCGCGACCACGCGCAAACGACCTGCCTCAAGCCTGCGCACTTCCACACCGAGTCGTTCGGCTAGGGCCGCCACGTCGACGGGCTCCTCGACCGAAAACTCAAGCCCGTGCTCGCCGTAGCGCTCCCGGAGCTCGGCTGGCGTGCCCTCCGCGACCGCCCGCCCTTGGTCGATGATGAGCACTCGGTCGACCATGCGATCGATCTCCTCCAGCTCATGTCCGGTGAGGAGGATCGCGACGCCGTCGGCGGCGAGCTCCGCCACCAGGCTGCGGATCGCCTGCTTGCCCACCGGGTCGACCCCCGCCGTCGGCTCGTCGAGGAAGAGTACCCGGGGGCGGCCGACAATAGCAAGCGCAAGCAGGAGGCGCTGCTTCTCACCTCCAGAGAGTCGGCGGAACGGTGTGCGAGCAACCTCGGCGAGGTCGAGTCGCTCGAGAAGGTCGTCGATCGGCCACGCTTTGTCGTAGAAAGCCGCGTAGAGGCGGATTGCCTCCTCGACACGCATCCGCGGGGGGACGCCGCCCTCCTGCAGCATCACCCCAACCGAGCTGGCGAGCTCACGCTGGGCACGCCACGGCTCGCGCACTCCGAGCACCTGCAGCTCACCACCCGCGGGCCGGCGGTAGCCTTCGAGCGCCTCGACCGTCGAGGTCTTGCCGGCACCGTTCGGGCCCAGCAACCCCAGCACCTCGCCGAAGGCCACGCTGAGTGAGAGCCCGCGCACCGCCTCGACGCTGCCGTAGCGAACAGTGAGCCCACGCGCTCCCAGAGCTGCCTCCACCGCCTGGCTAGTCTAGGGCGCCATGATCGACCTTACGGAGCTGCGCTCCCACCCTGAGATCATCGCCCGCCGTCTCGCGACGCGCGGCGTGGATCCCGAGGTGGTCCACCGCCTCGCTGCGGTCGACGCCGAGCTGCGCGATGCCATCACCGTACGCGACCAGCTCCGAGCAGCGCTCCGGGCGCTCTCGCGCGAGGTGGCCGACGCACGACGCCAGAGTGGTGACGCCACCGAACTCCAGGTCCGCGCGCGTCAGCTCGGCGACAACGTGTCCAGTGCCGAGCATCGCGTCGACGAGCTCGCGGCCGAGCGTGACCGCATCTGGCTCTCATTACCCAACCTACCGAGTCCCGACGCCCCGCTCGGTGAGGACGAGCGCGACAATCGCGTGCTGCGCTACTGGACCCCGCAGACCGGCCCGGTTGCTGCGGAGGACTTTGCGCTGCCCGAGGTGCCACCGTACCGTCGTGTTCCCCACTTCGAGATCGGCCGAGAGCTCGGCATCCTCGACCTCGAGCGCGCAGCCAAGGTCTCCGGCTCGATGTTCGCCCTCTTCCGTGGGCAGGGCGCCAAGCTGGTACGGGCGCTGACGAGCTTGGCCCTCGATGCGCACGCCGACGCCTTCGAGGAAATCCATCCTCCAACGCTGGTGCGCCGCGAGACCATGGTGGCAACGGGGCACCTGCCCAAGTTTGCTGACGAGGCTTACACCATCGAGCGCGACGACCTCTACGCGATCCCTACCGCTGAGGTGCCGCTGACGTCGCTCTACCGCGACGAGATCCTCGAGGCCTCGCAGCTGCCGCTGCGACTCACCGCCGCGACCCCCTGCTACCGCCGAGAGGCCGGCTCCGCCGGTCGCGACACCAGGGGACTGCTCCGGCTCCACGAGTTCGACAAGGTCGAGATTCTCGCACTCGTTACACCGGAAGACGCGACCGCCCTGCACCTGGAGTTGCTCGCGCGTGCAGAGGGGCTCTTGCAGCAGCTCGGCCTGTGGTACCGCGTGGTGGACCTGTGCACGGGAGACCTCGGGCAATCCTCGGCACGCACCTTCGACCTTGAGGTCTACGCCCCCGGCGTCGACCAGTGGCTCGAGGTCTCGTCGGTGTCGTGGTTCAGCGACTATCAAGCGCGTCGGGGCAACATCCGCTTCCGCCGCGCCGCAGGTCAGCGCCCCGAACTCGTCCACACGCTCAACGGCTCAGCGCTCGCGTGGCCACGGGTCATCGCCGCGCTGCTTGAGCACGGGCGCGAGCCCGACGGCACCGTCCGCGTCCCCACGGTGCTGGAGCCCTACCTCGGTGCCGCACTGTTGGCGCCTCAGACCCAACCGAGCGCCCGGTGATTTCGCCCCCGGGGATCGGGTTGCTAACGTTAGCTCCATGAGCATCGTTCACCAGGGGGTGAGCGCCGCCCAGATCGTGTTCTCGATCGCGCTTGGGCTCGTCACCCTCGGCATCATCGCCTTCGCTGTCTACGTGGTTGCCCAGACCACGCGGACGACGCGCTGGTTCCGGAGGCACCAATGACCACCCCCCAGGCACCGACGAGCCCCCACACCACGAAGGCTCGCCCCGCCGTCTACCGCGGCAAGGCAGGCCAGTGGGCCTTCGTGCTGCACCGGATCACTGGTTTCCTCGTCTTCGCCTTCCTACTGCTGCACATCGTCGACATCGCCACGCTCAACGACCCTCACGTCTACAACGAGATCCACCAGCTCTACGGCAACATCTTTCTACGTCTCTTCGAGGTGGGGCTGCTCTTCGCCCTGCTCTACCACGCACTCAACGGGCTGCGGGTGATCATGATCGACTTTTTCCCCGGCGCTGTTCGCAACGAGCGGGCGCTGTTCCAGGCCATGCTTGGCCTGAGTGTCCTGCTCACTATCGTCGGCGGGTTCTACATCGTCAAGCCCTACTTCACGGGGGTGCACTAAGGTGGTGGTCTCCTCGCCCACAAGGGCACAGCGCCGTCCACGCCAGAACTTCGAGACGTGGGCGTGGCTGTTCATGCGCATCTCAGGGCTGATCCTCTTCTTCCTTGCCCTGATCCACATGTACATCATGCACATCGAGAACGACGTCACGCGCACGACCGTCTCATTCGTCGCCCACCGCTGGTCGAACCCGTTGTGGCGTCTGTTCGACTGGCTGCTGCTCGCGCTGGGTCTTCTCCATGGCGGCAACGGCCTGCGTACCATCGTGAACGACTACGTGCACCGACCAGTGACGAAGGCCATCACCAAGACGTTGCTCTACGGCGCAGGCTCGGTACTCTTCCTCCTTGGCACCATCACCGTGCTGACGTTTCGGTGAGCCCGGCGATCATCGAACTGCACTGGCTCACGCCCACCACCTCAGCGGCGATCGTGGCGGGGGAGCGGGCTCCGGGCTGGGCGGACGACCTCCCGGATCCGGGGCTTGTCGAGGTGGCCCGCTGGCACCTCGAGGCAACGTCGCATGGCCTCGCCCCGGACTACCCCTTCGGCCACTTCCTCATCCGTGACATCGCGCGCGACCTCGTCGTCGGGGGAATCGGCTGTCACGGCCACCCGATCAACGGCACTGTGGAGATCGGCTACGGCATCGTCCCGTCGCAGCGGCGTCGGGGCTACGCGACGCGGGCGATCAGCGTGCTCATCGCGCTGCTGCAACGTTCGCCCGCGGTCGAGTTGGTCAGGGCACGAGTACTGACCTCGAACGAGGGCTCGCTACGTGCGCTCCTCGCCAACGGCTTTCACCCTTACCCAGCTGACATCACGGGGCACATCGACTTGGAGCTCGACCTTGGCACGCTGGAACCAACCCCCTAACCACAGTGCGCCTCTGCTCCTGCACTGCTCCCTGACCGATACTAGTATCCTACAAGTTCGTGTCGTCGGGGCTGCGGTGCAGCCAAGCTGGCAAAGCCCCACCCGCCAGGCGAGGAGGGAAGCGTGGACCCCAAGATTCTCACCGAGGAAATCCTGTTCCGTGCAGCAAACGGCGACCTTGTTCAAGGGTTCCTTGCCCGTCCGCTCGATGTCGCACGCCATAGCTCCATGGTGGTCATCCACCACATGCCTGGCTACGACGAGGCAACCAAGGAGATCGCGTTCCGCTTCGCGCGCCACGGGTACGCAGCCCTCATGCCGAATCTCTACTGGCGCGAGGCCCCAGGCTCGGCGCCGGACGAGGCTGCGGCCATCGCACGGGCACAGGGCGGTGTGCCGGACGAGCGTCTGCTCGGCGACGTCGAGGGCGCGCGCCAGTGGCTACACTCCCTCCCCAACACCAACGGCAAGGTGGGCGTGATCGGCTACTGCTCGGGCGGTCGCCAGGCGTTCCTGGCAGGGTGCTCGCTCCCCTTCGATGCCGTCATCGACTGCTACGGGGCATTCGTGGTCAACCAACCGCCCGAGGGAAGCCCACTCAAAGTCAAGCCAGTGATCGACAGGGCCGAGGGGCTCACCGCTCCCGTGCTCGGTCTCTTTGGCAAGGAAGACCGCTTCCCGTCACCCGAGGAAGTCGCGCGCCTCGACGAGGAGCTCTCGCGCCTCGGCAAGCGCCACGTGTTCCACTCCTACGAGGGCGCGGGACACGCCTTCTTCAACACCGCCTCCACCTCGTACCGGCCCGAAGCAGCCCAAGACGGCTGGCGCCGGATCTTCGAATTCCTCGCCGAGGAGCTCGGCTAGCGATGTGCACCTACGCTACCGAACAGGTGAGCTTGACGGCGAGGGCTCGCACCGAGCGTGGATGGCAGCCAGCAGCTCGCGCCACCGTCTACTTCGACCATCCGGTTGCCTTCCCTGCGGGACACTCGCTGAACGTGGATATCTTCAGCGACGAGGAAGGGACCCTTACCCGCGTGGCCGCACTCGAACTCGATCCCCGCAGTGCCCGCGCGCTCGCAACGGCGATCCTGCGGCTGCTGGCTGCCACACCCCCCGAGCTGCTCGACGAACCTGCATCGCCTCGGCAGCCGTAGTCACCGGCTGGGACTGAACCCTCTGAGCACAACGGCTCGCCCGTCGTCACAGCCCGGACGCTAGAAGCCGAGCAGAGCGGAGCAGACTGGCCACTGCCCCCAGCCGGCTCGAGCCAGCAACTCCTCCGCCGCCTGGTCCTGGACACTGGGAGGCGCCTGGCTGGGCAGGCCGGAGAACCCGAGTGCGAGCCAGGTGCTCAGGGCGAACTGGTAGGCCCCGTAGTAGCCGTTGCCCGTGTCGGACTGGTAGTTGTTGCCCGATTCGCACTCGCGCAGCGCCAGCAGCTGCGCCGGCGTCGCTGGCCCGCTCGCTGCCACCGCTGTCGGTGGCGCACTGAGCAGCACCTTCACGGCTGCCCCGGCTCCCCCTGGAGCCGGCAGGGGAGCCGCGGCCGCAGCCTGGAGGGCCTGCTGGATCTGTGAGTGCACGCTTGCCAGCGTGGACTCAGCCTGCTGGACCTTGGCCTGCAGCTGCGCCTGCTCCTGCTGCTCCGCAGCGAGCTCCGCGGAGGTGTTGCGAATCCGTGCGGCAAGCTCGGCTTGGGCCACCTGGGCGGTCAGCACCGCGGCGTCGTAGGTGGCCAGAGCCTGCGTGATCGACGACGAAGCGATCTGCTCGTAGCCCTGCTCGAGCCCGACCGACGTGTACGACGAGCGCAGCGTGGCGAGTACGGTCGAGTACTGTCCAGCGGTAACGAACTGTTGGTCCGCTGCGGTCACAAGCACCGCGCGCTCGTGCGCGATGGTGGCACGCTCACGTGCGAGCTGCGCTCGCAGCATAGCCTCGGAGGCCTCGTCCGCAGCGACGGTGGCACGCGTGCGCTGGATCGAGAGCGCGATCGCGTGAACCGAGGAGCCGAGGCTCGTCAGCTCCGCCTCAATAGCTTGTGCCTGTGCTTGGAGCGACTGAACCGACGCCGCAGGCACGCTGGAACCGGGCGACACGACAAGATAGCCCCCGCCAAGGAGCAGTGTCACCACGGCGGCTCGTGACCGCCGCAACCAGCGTGTCGCACCTGTCATACCCGTGCCGTGCGGCACTATCGGCAGGCTCAGGGAGCCTGCACTACGCGGGGCCGGACCCTCGCCGAACCTCGCGCGACAGCGGATGCCCGCACGCGCCCTTAGCAGCATAGCAGGGCTGGAACGCTCAGCTGGTACGGCGCCGTCGCTTGTTGGCATACATCGCCGCGTCCGCCTCGGCGATCACGCTCTGGAGCGACTGGGCCACGCCGACCGCGGCGAACCCCCCGGACACCGAAGGAAACGCCAGCTCCATGCGCTCCACGATGGAGGCACCGTCCTTGAGCCCAAAGTGCAGACAGCAAAACTCGTCGCCGCCAATACGGAACACGAGGTCGCCAGCGTGCAGGGTTGCCACCAGCGTGCGCGCGAACTCGTCCAGGAGCCGATCCCCGGCCTGGTGACCATGGGCGTCGTTGGTGGCCTTCAGGCCGTCGAGATCCCACACCGAGACGAAGAGCGAGCGGTCCTCGTCGCGGGCACGCTGCTGCGCTCGCTCGAAGGCCAGCTCCAGAGCGCGTCGGTTCCCGAGCCCCGTAAGCGGGTCCACGAAGGCCGCCGAGACCAAGCTGCTGTGATGTTCCTCGAGACGGCAGATGACCAGGTGGACGGCGACGCCAAGCAGACCGGCCACTGCGAGCGCAAGGCCTGCGGCCACGAAGTGCAGCGGGTCGGTGGCAACGAGCGCCGCGATGAGGATAGCGATGGCCCCTAGGCCCCACCAACCAGCGAGGAAGGAGCCGGCGTAACTACCGACTAGCGCGAAGACGAGGAGTGTCGCATGGACCATCCCGGGGGGGATCGCCGTTGTGACTGCGCGCGCGGGTACGTCGAGCTGCAGCAGCGCACCAGCCGTGGCCACCACCGTGATGATCGCGTTCGCCCATAACCCGAGACGACGGCGCAGCAACCACCCGACGAGCAGTGCCACGCCATAGCCTGCGTCGGCGACGCGCAGTGCCAAGCCACCGATCACGAATGCCGGCACCATCGTCGGTACCAGCAACGCGCTCCCGATCCACGAGATCCGCGCCACAGTCGACCACACGCCACGTCCGCCAGCGAGCTCCGTAGCGTGTGACGTGCCCACGACACCCCTTCGTCCCTGTTGCGGATGCGACGAAGGCGAGCCTACTCAGCGCGCCTCGGTGGTGCTAGCGGCACGGAGAGTCGCACCAGCGTCCCTTCATCCTCGCGCGTGAAGATCTTGAGCGTGCCGCCGAGTAGGCGTGCTCGCTCGCGCATTCCCGCCAGGCCGAGCCGCCCCGGGGGCACACAGGTCTCGTCGAAGCCCTGGCCTCGATCGCGCACGGTGACGACCACACTCTCGCCGATCTTGCGGGCTCGCAGCTCGGCTTCAGCAACGCCCGCGTGGTTGACGACGTTGTTCAACGCCTCTTGGCAGATCCTCACCAGCGCGAGGCTGCGCTCGGGCTCGAGGAGCACCGTTGCATCGTCGAGCTCGACGTCCAGGTGCACCTCGAGGGATGGGAAGCTGCGTGCAAGTGCCTGGAGCGCCTCGGGAAGGCCGAAGTCCTCGAGCACCTGACGACCTGGATCGCGAACGATCCGGTTGACTTCGTCGGTCGCTGCGCGCACGAGGTCTCGCACGGCCGCGAGCTCACTCTGGAGCTCTGGACCGACCCGGTGGCGAAGACCCTCAAGACGATAGGAGGCCGCGTGAAGCGATTGGGCCACCCCGTCGTGCAGGTCCAGCTGGACCCGGCGCCGCTCGGCCTCCTGGGCACGGATGAGCTCCGTCGCGAAGCGCTCGAGTGCTGCCTCGCTGGCTGCCAGGCGATCCGCGAGCAGCGCGTGCTCGAGCGCACTCACGAGGAAGCGTCCGACGGACTGGATGACGGCCGCCTCCTCGTCGAGGTTTGCGATCTCGTCCCGCCAGTGCACGTTGAGCACGCCAATCGTCGGGCTGCCCTCGCGGCTCAGCGGAACCGACACAAGGGACGTGAAGTGCTCCCCGCCCAGTTCAGGGATGTAGCGGTAGCGGTGATCGCTCCACTTGTCTGGAACGATGGCTGACTCCCCGGTCTGGGCCACCCAGCCCGCGATGCCATCGCCGAGGCCAAGCTGAATCCTCCCCACCACGCGATCGAACGGCGGGGTGGCCCCGATGAGGGTCAAGCGATTGCGCTCGTGATCGACCGCGTGAACGAAGCACACGCTGGCACCGACGGCCTCGACCACGAGCTCCGCGGTACGACTGGCGACCTCCCCGACGTCCAGCGGTGCAGCGAGCAGCTCGGCAAGCCGCCGATACAACGTGAGCTCGGCCACGCTCATCGGAAGCTGACCTCCCGCAGTGCGACCGCGATTGCCTCGGCCCGTCCCTTGACCTTTAGCTTGCGGTAGATCGAGGACAGGTGGCTCTTCACCGTTTCCTCGCCGAGGAAGAGCCGTTGGGCGATGTCTCGGTTCGAGAGTCCTTTCACGACGAGGTCGAGGATCTCGCTCTCTCGTTGGGTGAGTCCGAGATGCGCCCCAGGCCAGAACTCGCCGAACTGGAGCCGCGCAGCCAACAACGCCACTCGACCTGCCAACGCGCTGTCGATCATCGTCTCGCCATCGGCAGCTCGCTCGAGCATGGAGACGAACTCCTCCCCAGATGCCTGCTTGAGGAGGTACCCGCGCGCGCCAGCTCGCAGAGCGCGGAAGAGATAGGCCTCGTCGTCGTAGGCGCTGTAGAACACCACTGGAAGGTCTGGGTAGCGGCGCTTGATCTCCTCGAGGATCTCGAAGCCCGTGTCGTTCGCAAGCCTTGCGTCCGTGACGACGAGATCGCACTCGACCTCGCGTAGAACGGCGAAGAGCTCGGACCGGTTCTTCGCGGTCCCGACAACGACCATGCGCCCGGCAAAGGGTTCGAGCATCGCGCGAACGCCGTCGAGGATGACCTGGTGGTCGTCAACGAGCACGATCCGTACAGGCACCTCAGCCTCCGCTCACCGGGGGGATCACGACCACCGTACCGAGACCTTCGACGGGCGTCTCGGGGTCGACCACCCGATCTCCCGCGGCGAACCGACACCGCTCAAGCAGCGGAGCGATTGGGGAACCCGCGCGAGCTGCCAGAGCTCGGCCAAGGTCTGCAACGGTAGCACCGGCGTCGAGTTCGAGCTCGACGATCGGCGAACCGACAGCCTCTCGGACCGGCCCGAGGAGCTCAACGACGACACGCATCGTTATGGCCATCGCTGCTCGCCTCGAGCCAGCTCAGCTCGCGTGCACTCGCAAGGAAGCGCTGGACCTCATCGTCCAGGAGCCGCGCGCTCTCGACCAGCTCATCCAGCCCGCCCGGCGACGCCTGCTCCCCGAGGTGCTCCACGTCCACGGAGCCTACCGCGTGGCGACGACGACCGTCCCGGTCACGCCGCGGCGGTCGCTGCCGAGTTCTGGCGCGCGAGCGTTGCAAGCGCTTGCTGTGCTGCCGGGGCGTTGGCGGGGTCCCCGCGCCAGGTCCGCATGGGGAGGTCCTGCAGCGCCCGACCGTAGGAGAAGGTGATCGGCCATGGCAAGTTGCCGAGCCGGTTCATGGCGGCGAGGTGGGCCGTCGCCAGATCGTCGGACTGGCCACCCGACAGCAGCGCGATGCCCGCCACGGACGCGGGCACGGTATCGCGGTAGACCGCCACCGTCATCTCGGCGACCTGCTCGACGCTCGCAGGCGCACCAAGGATGCCAGGGGTGACCATCGACGGCTTGAGTACCATGCCCTGGAAGTCGACGTCGAAGCGACGAAGCTCGTTGAAGACCTGCGCAAGAACCCAGCTCGTGACCTGCGCGTTGCGCTCGATGGAGTGATCGCCCTCCATCAGCACCTCGGGCTCGACGATCGGCACGATGCCATTTTCCTGGCAGAGCTTCGCGTAGCGGGCGAGCGCGTGCGCATTGGCGGCCACGCACATCGCGCTGGGGCGACCGTCGCCGATCGAGATCACCGCGCGCCACTTCGCGAAGCGAGCGCCATCAGCGTAGTACGACGCAAGTCGTGGCCCCAACCCGTCAAGACCCTCGGTGACCAGCTCCCCCGGCCGACCAGCCAGCGGCTTGGCACCGGTGTCGACCTTGATGCCAGGAATCATCCCCCGCTCCTTGAGGAAGTTCGGGATGGTGGAGCCGTCACTCGTGCGCTGGTGGAAGGTCTCGTCGTAGAGGATCACGCCCGAGATCCACTGGGACAGCCCAGGCGTCGAGAAGAGCATCTCGCGCCAGGCAAGACGCGTCTCCGGCGTGGACGGGATCGAGAGCGCGTCGAAGCGCTTCGTGAGCGTCGGGCTGCTCTCGTCTGCGGCTAGGATTCCCTTCGGCTTCGCCACCATCGCTTTGGCGATCGAGCGAATGTCGTCCACGACGCCTCCTTTGGGATCGGACCAGTCCATGACCGCCGGCTCGAGCGCGTCAACGCACACGAGCGGCGATCGAGCGGCTACTACGCTAAGGCCTTCCCCGATCGTCACGCTCCGCAGCCTCGGTGAGCGCAGGGGGGAACTCAATGTCCCCCGACGCGCGCAGCAGCTCCACCAGCGCCGCAACAGGGCCCGGGGTCTCCTCAGTACTGACGATGAGACACCAGCGACGCACCGACGGCAGTGGACCGAGCGGCAAGGACACCAGCTCCCCGCGCTCGAGCTCGCGCGCAACGAGATCGCTTGAGAGCACCGCCACGCCAAGGCCGAGCTCCACACCTCGCTTGATCGCCAGGTTCGACCCAATCGTGAGCGAGGGAGGCTGGATCTCAAGCGCGGCGAGCACCTCGTCGGTGGAGGCGCGAGTGCCCGATCCCTCCTCCCGCTTGAGCCACGTCACGGCCTCTGCCTCCGCAGGCAGGATGCGAGTCGCGCTTCCGAACCACTCCTTAGCCCACGTCGCACCAGCGCACAGCAGGAGCTGGTGAGGACGAGTCGCCACGATACGCAGGCGCTCGCCGAGCGGCGGACGCCCCGCAACCACGAGGTCCAGTCGATGGGCACGCAGCAGCTCGAGCAGGCGCGCCTTGTTCGCGACCTCGAGCAGCACGCTGACCCGCGGGTGCACCGCGCGGAACGCCGAGAGCCACCGGGGGAGCAGCTCCTCCCCTACCGTCGCCACGGCACCAATGCGCAGCACTCCGCCCTCTGGATCGCCGAGCGATCGCACCCGCACCAAGGCCTCCTCCTCCAGGCCCTCGATGCGCCGGGCGTACTCAACGAAGAGCTCCCCCGCGGGCGTAAGGCGCACGCCTCGACCAACCCGCTCGAGGAGGCGGACACCGATCTCGCGTTCGAGCGAACCGATGGCCGCCGAAACCGCAGCGGCGCTCACGAACAGTCGTTGAGCGGCGCCCACGACGGAGCCGGTCTCGCTTACGGCGATGAGGCTACGCAGCTGGGTTCGAGTCATCGTGCCAGCTCACCCTAGGCGACGCGAAGTCCACACCGAGCTGGGTCCCACCCGTGCGGAAGCTCGTCCGCGCGAGACCATCCCACGAGGCACGCTCGAGACACTCCACGCACAGCCGATCCGTCCCCCACGGCGCGACTCCACCCCCGCCTTCCGGCGGTGCCGTGGGTGAGCTGTTCGAGCAAACTTAGCGATTTATATACTTGACACCCTAACCACAAGCATGTAAGCTACAGGCATGAGCGACGGCACGACCATCTCGACCTACGACTTCTTGAAGCGTTTCCCAACAGAACGCGAGGCAAGAACCTATATCGAACAGTGCCGTTGGCACGGGCATCCAACATGCCCAACATGCGGATCTGCTAGTCGGATTCAAGTTCGCAAGGTCGAGGGGTACTACCGTTGTCTTGTCTGCAAGCGTGACTTTACGGTGCGCACAGGGACTATCTTCGAACGATCTCACGTTCCACTGGACAAGTGGCTATACACCATCTATCTTCTGGTCACCGCTCGGAAGGGAGTCTCGTCACTTCAGTTGTCCAAGGAGATTGGGGTTACACAGAAGACTGCCTGGCTCATGCTCGCAAGGTTCCGCAAGGCATGTGGTAATGGTAACGATACTCTTTTGTCGGGGATCGTCGAAGCCGACGAAACCTTCCTAGGAGGCAAGGAAGCTAATAAGCACGAGTCTAACAAGTCGCGTGTGGGGCGTGGGCCGATTGGCAAGACTCCTGTGTTTGGTATGCGTGAACGTGGTGGCAGGACTAGAGCAGTGGCTGTACACAATGTAGACGGCAGCACCACCAAAACTTGAGTCGAAAGACAGGTAACTCCAGGCCCTGCCCTCTACACCGACGAACACGCAGCCTCCAGAGGCGTTACTGGAGTAAACCATAAGAGCGTCAACCATAGTGCCAAGCAATTCGTTAATAAGATGGCCCACACGAATGGGATCGAGAGCGTGTGGGCAGCACTGAAGCGTGGATTCTATGGGACCTATCATCATTTCAGTCGTAAGCACATGCAGGGTTATGTAGATGAGTTTGCATTTCGGCTGAACGAAGAGAATGTCAAAGAAACAACGCTAGGTAGAATTGGTGCAATGGTTAACAAACATGTTCAGCTACGGTTGACATACGCAGAGTTTTGGGTCAGTAGTGATTACCACTGACTCCTTCCCACAGTTGCTCGATGACTTAGGCTTTAGTGCCGGGACGAAACAGCTCGTTGCCTCCAAAGCCGATCTTTTCCCTTTACGGGATCACATGGAAGGAGTCTGCCGAAACGCACGCTTGTCCATGTTTGGCCAAAGAGATGGGCAACCGCTGATACCACTTGTGAAAAGACAGAAGTCAGGAGATAGGAAGCGATGATGAAGAAACTGATCGACACCGACACCTGTAGCGCCAACCTCGTCGCCGAGAACATCGCGCGCCTCAAGGCACTGTTCCCTGACCTCATCACCGAGGGTACGGACGGAGCAGCCGTAAACGTGGACGTGCTCAAGCAACTAGTCGGCGACAAAACCGTTACCGATGCGGACGAGAAGTACGGCCTTACCTGGCACGGCAAGCGCCGTGCTCGACAGCTCGCCCTTACGCCCTCCACCGGCACGCTGCGCCCGTGCCCGGAAGACAGCGTGGACTGGGACACCACGCAGAACCTGCTGATCGAGGGCGACAACCTCGAGGTGCTCAAGCTTCTGTACAAGAGCTACGCGGGCAGGGTCAAGCTGATCTACATCGACCCTCCCTACAATACTGGCAAGACTTTTATCTACCCCGACGACTTCACAGACAACATCCAAAACTAACTGGAGCTCGCCCGGCAGGTGGACAACGGGCGTAAGATCAGCAGCAATACTGAGATTAGCGGACGGTTTCATACGAATTGGTTGAATATGATGTATCCCCGCCTAATTCTTGCTCGCGACCTGTTGAGTGGCGATGGAGTACTCTTCGTCAACATTGATGACACTGAGGCTGCTAACTTGCGAAAGATCCTCGACGAAATCTTTGGAGATGAAAATTTTATAGCCAATATAGTTTGGCAAAAGAAATTTGCGCCACAAAACGACGCCAAATATTTTAGCGATATGCATGACCACATACTTGTCTATGCTAAGCAAGCAAAAAATACATTGAGTGACCTGAGTGGGTGGTCGCTTGTCAAGCTCTCGCGCACTCCGGATCAAGATGCTAGGTACAAAAACCCGGACAACGATCCCCGGGGACCGTTGCATCAGACAATCTCTCTGTCAAAACATATTCCAAAAAGTATGACTATCCTATTACCACGCCCTCCGGCAGAGTGGTGAATCCACCGCAAGGAAGCTCCTGGCGTGTCAGCAAAGAAAAACTAAAGCAGTTAATTGCCGATAACCGAATCTGGTTTGGCGACGATGGTTCAGGTGTGCCGAGGTTGAAACGTTTTCTATCAGAGGTCCAAGAAGGTATCGTCCCCAGTACCTGGTGGACGTATAAAGAAGTGGGCCACAATCAAGAAAGCAAACAAGAATTGAAGGCGCTAATGGATGGCGTTGGCACTGTTTTCGATACGCCCAAACCTGTTCGGCTCATGAAGCGCATCCTCCACCTTGCCACCAAGCACGACAAGGATGCACTCGTCATGGACTTCTTCGCAGGCTCCGGAACGTTGGGGCATGCAGTAATGGAGCTGAACCAAGAGGATAACGGAAACCGCAAGTTTATCCTGGTTCAGCTGCCGGAGCCCATCGAGGATCCTCACTTTCGCACCATTGTGGACCTCTGCAAGGAGCGCCTGCGTCGAGCCGCAGAGAAGATCAAGAGGGAACACCTGGACTGGAACGGTGACACCGGTTTCCGTGTCTTCAGGCTTGATTCCAGTAACATCCGCGCCTGGAAACCTGACCCTGACAACCTTGAGAACGCTCTGCTCGACTACACCGAGCACCTAAAAGACGGCCGCAGCGAGCACGATTCCTTTACGAGCTGTTGCTCAAACTCGGCCTGGATCTCTGCGTGCCAATCGAAACCCAAACCATTGCCGGCAAGGTTGTCTACAGTATAGGCGGCGGCGTGCTCATGGCTTGTCTGGGCACCCAGATCGACCTCGATGACATCGAGCCACTGGCGCTTGGTATCATACAATGGCACCACAACCTCAAGCCAGCGCGCGATACCATGTGCGTGTTCCGCGACAGCGCTTTTGTCGACGACGTCGCGAAAACCAACCTCGCCGCGATCCTGAACCAGTACGGCATCACGAATGTACGGAGCTTGTGAGGATGAGGCGATGAAACTGCATTTCGAACCTAATCTCGATTATCAGCTAGACGCTATGGAGTCTGTGTGCGACCTGTTCCGCGGACAGGAGATTTGTCGAACGGAGTTTACCGTCACTGGGAACGATTTATTGTTTTCCGCTAGGAGCGATCTCGGCATCGGTAACGACTTACGCCTGTCGGACGACGAGATTCTTGAGAACCTGAGGGACGTTCAGCTTCGCAACGGCCTGCCGCCATCCGTGGAGCTCGACTCGCACGACTTCACCGTGGAAATGGAGACCGGCACGGGCAAGACCTACGTCTATCTGCGCACGATCTTCGAACTCAACAAGCGCTACGGCTTTACGAAGTTCGTTATCGTTGTGCCATCCATCGCCATCAAGGAAGGCGTGTACAAGTCACTGCAGATCACGAAGGAGCACTTCAAGAGCCTCTACGCCGGGGTTGCATTCGACTACTTCCTCTACGACTCGGCCAAGCTTGGACAGGTGCGCAACTTCGCCACCAGCGCCAACATCCAAATCATGGTAGTGACCGTCGGCGCCATCAACAAGAAAGATGTTAACAACCTCTACAAGGACAGCGAAAAGACCGGCGGGGAGAAGCCTATCGACCTGATCCGCGCCACCCGCCCCATCATCATCGTGGACGAGCCGCAGAGCGTGGACGGCGGTCTGCAGGGGCAAGGCAAGGCCGCGCTCAATGCGATGAATCCGCTCTGCACCTTGCGCTATTCAGCCACCCACGTGAACAAATATCATATGATTTACCGACTGGACGCGGTGGATGCGTATGAAAAGGGTTTGGTCAAGCAGATCGAAGTCGCCTCGGCCACGGTCGAGGACGCGCATAACAAGCCCTACGTGCGGCTCATCTCGGCAAGCAACAAGCGCGGCACGATCAGTGCTTGCGTGGAACTGGACTTACGAACCCAGAGTGGTGGAGTACGACGGCAAGAGGTCATCGTGTACGATGGCGATGACCTGGAGCGCATCACCGGGCGCGCGATCTATGCTGGTTACCGCGTCGGTGAGATTCGCGTGGCCAAGGGCGACGAGTACTTGGAGCTACGCATGCCAAGTGGCGAGCACAATTTGAAGCTGGGGGAAGCTTGGGGGGGTGTGGATGCGCTTGCCATGCAGCGCGAAATGATCCGCCGCACAATCCACGAGCACCTTGGCAAGGAAAAGCGTCTGCGTCCGCAGGGTATCAAGGTGCTATCCCTCTTCTTCATCGATAAGGTGGCGAATTACCGGTCCTACGACGCCAACGGCAATCCCACGAAGGGACCCTATGCACGCATATTCGAGGAGGAGTACTGCCGCGCGGCGAAGTTGCCAAACTACAGCTCGCTTTTTGAGAGAGTGGATCTCGCCCGTGCTGCGGAGGAGGCACACGGCGGCTACTTCTCCATCGACAAGAAGGGCGGCTGGACCGATACCGCTGAGAACAATCAAGCCGACAAGGAGAATGCCGAACGCGCCTACAACCTGATAATGAAGGATAAAGAAACACTGCTCAGTTTAGACACGCCGCTTAAATTTATCTTTTCTCACTCGGCGCTCAGGGAAGGCTGGGACAATCCGAACGTGTTCCAAATCTGCACGCTGCGCGACATCCAAACCGAACGCGAACGGCGTCAGACCATCGGCCGTGGCCTGCGTCTCGCCGTCAACCAACAAGGCGAGCGCGTGCGCGGCTCCGAGATCAACACGCTGACCGTGGTGGCGACGGAAAGCTATGAGCAGTTTGCCGAGAACCTACAGAGGGAACTTGAGGAGGACGCCGGCATCCGCTTCGGCTTTGTCGAGCTGCACCAGTTCGCTGGCATCACGGTAGCTCAGCCAAGTGGCCAGACGGCACCGCTCGGCATGGAGCAGTCCAAAGCGCTGTGGGAACATCTTCGGGCGGCCGGTTACATCGACGCCGCGGGAAAGGTGCAGGATTCGCTCAAGCGGGCACTCACGGAGGGCACGCTCACCGTACCTGAGTCCTTCACCGCACAGCTCGACGAAATCACCGCCATGCTGAAGAAGCTGGCTGGTCGGCTTGAGATCAAGAACGCCGACGAGCGACGCCAGGTGCGTACCCGGCAACATGTGCTGCACGGCACGGAGTTCAAAGCCTTGTGGGACCGGATAAAGCACAAGACCACTTACCGGGTACGCTTTGACAACGAAATGCTAATCAAGAGCTGCATCAGCGCGGTGAGGGAGATGCCCCCGATCCCGAAGCCGCGCTTGCAATGGCGCAAGGCCGACATCGCCATCGGCAAGGCAAGCGTGGAAGCGATCGAGCGTGAGGGTGCTGCAACGGTAGTGCTCAGCGAAACGGATATTGAGTTACCTGATCTGTTGACGGACTTGCAGGACCGCACCCAGCTCACGCGGCGCAGCATTCAGCGCATCCTGAGCGGCAGTGGACGGCTCGACGAATTCAAGCACAATCCCCAGAGGTTTATCGAGCTCGTCGCCGAAGCCGTCAACCGCTGTAAGCGGCTGGTCGTGGTGAAGGGCATTAAATACCAGCGTCTCGGCGATGAGCATTACTATGCACAGGAACTGTTCGAGCAGGAAGAACTGATTGGCTACGTCAACAACATGCTGGAGGCTAAGAAGTCTGTCTACGAAAACGTGGTGTATGACTCAGAGATTGAACGAAACTTTGCCAAACAGCTCGAGAAGAACAGTGCCATCAAGGTTTACACGAAACTGCCGCGTTGGTTCATCGTGCCGACGCCACTCGGCTCGTACAACCCGGACTGGGCGGTTGTCGTCGAGAAGGATGGGGTGGAGCAACTGTACCTTGTGGTGGAAACGAAAGGCGGGCTGTTTAGTGGAGATTTGCGCGACAAAGAACAGGCCAAGATCACGTGCGGGAAGGCGCATTTCAAGGCGATAGCGGCACTGGAGGCACCAGCGAAGTACATCGTTGCCCGTTCGGTGGATGACTTGCTAGCAGGCACGTAGTGACTACCATCGGTCCGTCAGAATATCCACCGAAATGATGATGCAGACGGGAGAATCCGGATTCTCCACCTGGTTCGCGGCGGCAAGAGCCTCTTCTCGCATGAATTCGCTCTCGCAATGCTCTACCGGTTTGGCATCGAGGCTGAGAAGTCTTGGCGGCGTATAGCCGTTCACAAACGTATAGCGAAGGTCGTAACCGGCGTCTTGTTCCCTTTCATGCGGTCTCCTCCCTTCTCCATTATGGGCCGTCCTGTCACATTCGAGGCCATCCGTTTGAGCTAGATCGGCGCCGCGCCTGGCGTGGGCTGGCGAAAAGCTGTACCCCGAGGGCCACCATTGCTCATCTAGTGTCGGCAAGGACTGATGACCATATGGGAACGTAGATGCTCGATAAGGAGCTAAGGGTGTCAAGTATATAAATCCCCAAACGTAGCCGCCGCGGCTACTGAGTCACCCCGCAGCATGCGCCGTGCGAGACTGGATCGAAGGCTGTGCACTCGCGCCAGCCCGCCTCGGCGACCCTGCAGGAGCGCGTAGGCCACACCCAGCACGCCACCTGCGCTGTTCAGCATCCCGTCACCCGTCGTTCGACGGCACGTCAGCGACGTCGACTGAACTGCCTCCAGACACATCGCTGTAGCGAGGAGCCTGTGGTGGCTCACGTCGCTGCCCGGATCGCAACCGGGGTCACCTGGACGTTCCTCGTACGATCGGTGCTCGCCGCCCTCTTCGGCGCCATCGTCGGCGCGGAACGGCAGTGGCGCTCGCGCATGGCCGGTCTGCGAACCAACGCACTGGTGGCCTTGGGAGCTGCCCTCTTCGAGCAGCTCGCGCTCCTGCTCGCAGCAAGCCCCACCGCCGCAGCCTCTCACGGCGCCGTCGACTTCACCCGCGTCACCGCCTACATCGTCTCCGGCGTCGGCTTCCTCGGCGCCGGGGTCATCATCCGCGATGGCGTCAACGTGCGCGGCGTCAATACCGCAGCAACCATCTGGTGCGCCGCCGCGATCGTGGCACTCGCGGGCACCGGCTACCTCATGCTCTCGCTGCTCGCCGCCTTGAGTGTGCTCGCCGTCCATGTAGGACTGCGCCCCGTCGCCCACGCGCTCGATCGGCGCCCCCAACGCGAAGCCGAGGAGGTCCGCTCGACCTGGAGGCTCGAGGTGGTGTGCGCCGAGCCAGCCGAGGCCCACATCCGAGCTCTCATCACGCAGGCCGTGAGCACCGAACCCTTCCGCCTGCACGGCGTGCGCAGCCACAACCTTGACACCGAACCCGGCCTGGTCCTCATCCGGGCCGATCTCGTAGCCGAGGGACAAGACGACGTTGCGGTCGAGCACACGGTCTCGCGCCTCAGCCTCGAGCCTGCCGTCACCTCGGTGAGCTGGCGCGCCACCGACAGCGAGACGAGCGCGGTCGAGGAGTGACGCGAACCTACGCGTGGATGAGGTGATAGATGAGGAGGAGCTGCGCAATGGCGAGCGAGGCGGAGCGCTTGCCGGGGCCGATGACACCGAGCGGTTCGGGGATCGGCCCCTCGAGGCCGATGTGCTCCCAGAGCAGCTCCTCGACGACCCTGGTCACCTCCTCAGGCGCGTGCCCATGCACGTGGAGTGCGTCCACCGGCTTGCCATCCTGGTCGCGGATGAGCTTGAGGTGCACCGACTCCCTGGTATCGCTCGTGAGCAGCGACGAGAGGTCCGGGTGCGGGATGGTCGGCCGCAGCAGGATGGTAGCGCTCATGGTCTCGTCTCCGCTGGTGCGGCCCTCCACGGGGGCGAAGCTGATGACGATGTCGGCATGACGGCGCTGCGGCCGGATGAATGCCTCCGATTCGGGCTCGCGTCGCTCCAGGTCGGCCAGGACCTGTTCCTCCGTGTAGCCACGCTTGGTAGTGTCGCGTTGGATCTTCCAGCGACGGCGCACCTCCTCCGGCGGGTCGAGGTACACCGTCACGTCGAAGGTTGCTCGCGACAGCTTCGACCACAGCGGGAAGAGGCCCTCGACGATCACGATCTCCTTGGGCTCGAAGAGCACCGGCCGACCCAGCGTGCCGTTCGAGTGGTGGTAGACGGGCTTGAGGATCGGCTGGCCGAGTGTGAGCAGCTGCAGGTGCTGCTCCATGATCTCGAGGTAGTTGCAGTCAGGGTGCAGCGGTGTGAAGGGCAGCCCCCTGCGCTCCTCCCGGTCGTAGCGGTGGTAGTCGTCGGTGCAGAAGGACGCGATGCGATCGCGACCGAGCGCCTCCACGATGCCCTTCGTGAGCGTTGTCTTGCCTGAGGCGGAGTCCCCGGCGATGGCCAGCATCGCTACGCGCGTCGGGTGCGCCTCCTTCGCGGTCGCCTTCTGGATGGCGGCAACACGATGAGGCATGGAAGGTTCCTTTCGCAACACGTCCATCACGACTCCCCCTGCTCGTGCGCGCGAACCACGCGACGCACGGTCCCGTACTGACCTGGCTCGATCCAGAGGCTCTCAACGACAAACCCGTCATCATGAGGCACCGGCGCAGCGAGCGGCGTCGCCCCCGTGACCGAGGAGGCGACCACGATCGACTCCGGGTGAGCCAGGTCGCTCGCCTCGAAGCGCAGCGACTCCCAGTCCTCTCGCCACGCAGCTAGTAACGCGCGCTCCTCGTCGCTCTGGGGACGAAGTCGAGCCTGCATCTGGCCCGCGAGCGCGAGCGCAGCCGCAGCGGTGATCACGCCCTCGGGCGTCCCGCCGACCCCCCAGAGCATGCGCATGCGCACGTCACCGGTCAGCACCCGCAAGCTCGCCATCACATCGCCATCAGGGATCTCGACCACCGGGATCCGCGCTTGGCGCAGCTCCCGGATCGCCGCCTCGTGACGAGGCTTCGCGAGCACTACCACCGGGGTCTCCGAGATCGCCAGCCCGAGGCGGTGCGCCACGCGTCGGACGTTCTCCACCAGCGGAGCCTCGATGTCGATGACCCCTGCCGCCTCCGCCGGCACCACGAGCTTCTCCATGTACCACCCGGGGAGCGGGTGCAGCCCGCGGTTCGGCGCGGCCGCGAGCACGCTGATGGCTCCCTCTCGACCCGTCGCGGCGTAGTTCGTCCCCTCGAGCGGATCCACTGCGATATCCACAGCCACGCTGCCAGAGCCCAGCCGCTCGCCGACGTAGAGCATCGGGGCCTTGTCCTTCTCGCCCTCCCCGACCACGACGGTCGCACGCGCGGGTAACGCTGCGAGCGCACGCCGCATCGCGGACACCGCTGCCTGGTCGGCGGCCTTGCGATCGCCGTCACCCACGGTGTCTTGCGTAGCGACCGCCGCGGCTTCCGTTGCCGCCAGCAGCTCCGAGACCAGATGCACTGGTCGGCGCAGGAAGGAGCCGTCGACCACCAGCTCAGCTGCGGCGTCAGCGACGTCGCTCGCGCTAAAGCCAAGCGCCCGCTGGACGTCCTTGATCGGTGCAGAGAGGCCGAAGCGGGTCAGGTTGTAGAGGCGATCACCGGGTTGGAGGAAGGCCTCCCAACCCGTCGCGACCCCAGCCTCGACGACGAGGCGCGGGATCCCGAAGGGAGCGATGGCATCTAGCTCGTCGGGATCCAGGGCAAGGAACCGCTCGCGCCAGGGCACCGACACCACGCGAGCGACGATGCCCTCTTCGTCGGCGAGTACACGAGCAGCCTCGACGCAGAGCGACACCTCCGAGCCTGTGGCGAGCAGCACCACGTCGGGCCGCTCGTCTGTGGAGCCCACCACGATCCGAGCGCCCTGAGCCTCAAGCCACCCTGGAGCGTCGACGGTGTCGAACTGGGGCAGACCCTGACGGGTGAGCACGAGCGCGACCGGGCCGTTGCGGTGGCGCAGGGCCGCGAGCCAGGCCTCATTGGTCTCGAAGCTGTCGGCGGGCCGGAGCACCATCGAGTTCGGCACGATGCGTAGCGCCTCGACGTGCTCGATAGGCTGGTGGGTCGGACCGTCCTCGCCGACCCCGATGGAGTCGTGGGTGAACAGGTAGATGACCGGCAGCCCCATGATCGCCGACATCCTGAACGCCGGGCGCAGGTAGTCCGAGAAGACCAGGAATGTCGCGACCCACGGGCGATATCCTGAGAGCGCGAGCCCGTTCGCGCAGGCGGCCATCGCGTGCTCGCGAATACCGAAGTGCACGATGCGACCGCTGGGGTGCTCTCGATCCACCGCTGGAAGGGTCAGCTTGGTTCCGGTCGACTCGGCAAGGTCAGCCGAGCCCCCCACGAGCGTCGGGAGCGAGGCCATGGCCCGCTCGAGGAACCGCTGACTCGAGACCCGCGTTGCGACGGACGCCGATGGGTCCACCTCCGGCAGCTCGATGCCCTCGATGGCCACCGGGTCGAGTTCGAGGTGCGGTGGGCGGTAGCCAACCTGGTTGGCCCGTTCGCGCCACTTCGCCGCCACCTCTCGCTTGGCCTGGACGAGCTCATCGACCCACGCACGCACGTCGTCAGGAACGAGGAAGGGCTGGTCGGTCGGCCAGCCGTAGAACTCCTTCGTGGCGCGGTACTCGTCGGGCCCGAGGGGGGAGCCATGCACCTTCGAGGTGCCCTGCTTGGTGGGAGCACCTCGGCCGATGGTGGTCGGGAGGATGATGAGGCTGGGTCGTGCCTCATCCGCCATAGCGATGCGATAGACCGCCTCGATGGCGTCGGGATCCTCGGTGTCCTCGACGGTGAGCACCTGCCAGCCATAGCCGCGGAACCGCTCGCGCACGTCGTCCGTGCAGGACATGTGCGCAGGCCCGTCGATCGTGATGTCGTTGGCGTCGTAACCCACGATGAGCCGGCCGAGCCCCAGGTGCCCCGCGAGCGAGCAGGCCTCGTGGCTGATCCCCTCCATGAGGTCACCGTCGGAGGCCAGCACGAAGGTGTAGTGATCGATAAGTGCCTCGCCAAAGCGCTGCTCGGTCTCGTGACGCTGGAGCTGCTCGGCGAGCGCCAGTCCCACCGAGGTCGCGATCCCCTGGCCGAGCGGTCCCGTCGTCACCTCGACGCCGGGGGTGTGACCGTACTCGGGGTGTCCCGGCGTGCGGGAGTGGAGCTGGCGGAATCGACGCAGCTCCTCGATCGACAGGTCGTAGCCGAAGAGGTGCAGTAACGAGTAGAGCATGGCCGATCCGTGGCCAGCCGACAGCACGAAGCGGTCCCGATTCGGCCAAGCCGGATCCTTCGGGTCGAAGCGCATGAGCCGTGCGAAGATGGTGAAGGCTACGGGCGAGAGCCCGAGCGGCAGGCCCGGGTGACCGGAGTTCGCCGTCTCGACCTGGTCGATCGAGAGCATCCGCACCGTCGTGATCGCGCGCTGCTCGAGTGTTGTCGTCATCGACCTGCCTCCTCCGCAATGGCGTGGAACGCCTCCACCGCAGCCTGCAGCCCGCCGGGGTACGTAAAGAGCGCCGAGCCGGAGACGACGGCGTCCGCGCCGTGGGCGACAACGCCCGCCAGGGTGTCTGGCCCCACCCCGCCGTCGACCTCGATGCGGCACGTCGGGTTGGTCGCATCCCGCAGGGAGGCCGCCGCAGCGATCTTCGGCTCGATACTCTCGAGGTAGCGCTGCCCCCCGAACCCCGGGTTCACCGTCATGATGAGAATGAGATCGACCAGGTCCATCACGTACTCGATGACCGACAGGGGTGTCGAGGGATTGAGCGCGACTCCGGCTCGCGCACCCAGGGAGCGGATGTTCGCGAGACTGCGGTGCAGGTGCACCGACGCCTCGGCGTGGATGATCACGAGCTCGCACCCCGCGCTCACGAACTGTTCGACGTGACGGTCCGGCTCGACGATCATGAGGTGCGCCTCGAAAGGCAGCTCGGTGTAGCGACGACAGCTCTGGATGATCGGCGCACCTACCGTGAGGTTCGGCACGAACACCCCGTCCATGACGTCCCAGTGGATGCGATCGACACCCGCTGCCTCGAGGTCCTGCAGCGTCGACCCGAGTTGGCCGAAGTCGGCTGGGAGGATGGAGGGAGCGATCTCCAGCTTCGTCATACGCGCTCCTTCGAAGCGAGGCCTCTACGGCACCCTTCGACGCTAGCCAACCTGCGCGGAGGGACCCTCCCCCAGCTTGAGTGATCCCACGGGGGAGACCAGTCGAGCCCCCCGACGACCCAGGCCCTCGTGCTCGTCAATTCCCTGGGCAACCACGAGCGAGGTGGCAAGCTGGCCGCAGGCGGCATCGATGTCACGCCCCCTCGTGTCGCGGACGGTCACGTTGACGCCGAGCTCTCGGAGCTGCCGTGCAAACCGACGGACCCCGGCCTCGTCCGTCCCCACCATCGGGTAGCCCGGCGTGGGATTGAGCGGGATGAGGTTGACGTGAGCGCCGAGAGATCGTGCGCGAGCCGCGAGCTCTACCGCGTCGCGGTGACGGTCGTTGACGCCGGCGATCAGCGCCCACTCCAGCGTGAGCCGCCGACCCGTCGCGCGCGACCAGTTCGCACCAGCCTCAAGCACGGCTTCGATCGGATAGCGCCGGTTCATCGGCACGAGCTCGCTGCGCAACGCGTCGTTGGCTGCGTGCAGCGAGATCGCGAGCGTCACAGGCAGGCGCGTCGTGCGGAGCCGGTGAATGCCAGGAACAATGCCCACGGTGGAGACCGTGATCCGGCGGGGGCTGATGCCGACGTCGGAGCGAAGTCGACCAATCGCCTCGACCACGGCCCTCGCGTTGGCGAGCGGCTCGCCCATGCCCATGAACACAACGTGGCTGATGCGGCCGGTGCCCTGGACGCGCTGGGCCCAGGCGACCTGCTCGAGGATCTCACCAACGCGGAGGTGACGAATGAAGCCGGCCTGACCGGTTGTGCAGAAGCGACACCCCATCGCACAGCCAGCCTGGCTGGACACGCAGACGCTCGTGCGATCGTCGTAGCGCATGAGCACGGTCTCGATGAGCGCTCCGTCGGGCGCCCTGAGCGCGAGCTTGACCGTGCGGCCCTCGTCGGCGACCTGCTTGGCTGCGAGCTCGAGGTCGGGCCCCACCGCTGCTCGCAACCGAGCGCGCAACGTACGAGGCAGCGTCGAGATTTCCTCGAGCGGGCGACCCTCACGGTAGAGACCGTGCCGGAGCTGCTCGATGCGCCAGGCCGGCTCGTCGGCGAGCAGCGCCGCGAGGGCGTCGGGCTCAAGGTCGTAGATGCTCATGCGACCGCCATGCTACCCACCCTCGTCATCGAGGCCGAGGACCTTGGTCCCGGCGCCAGCGGTCCGAGGCCCCTGGTCGCACACGGTCTCGCCGAACCAAACTGTGCTGGTACGAAGGAGGTTCGCTGTGGAGCGAGTTCTCGTCCTCGGTGGCAACTTCGCTGGCCTTACCTCGGCCCTCGAGACGAAGCGCCACGCGAGGGGTCGTGACGTCGAGATCACGGTGGTGTCCAAGACGGACTACTTCCTCTACGTCCCCTCGATGATCTGGGTTCCCTTCCGCGAACGCGAGCTCAGCCAGATCACGCGCCCAGTGCCCAAGATTCTGGCCAAGCACGACGTGGGGTTCCAGCACGCCGAGGCCGTCCACATCGACCCGGAACGCCAAGTCGTCACGACCACGCGAGGCGAGGAGCCCTACGACTACCTCGTCATCGCGACGGGCCCCAAGTTCGACTACTCCAAGCTTGAGGGGTCGGATCCAAAGCTTGGCGTCAACCACGCCATCCACGATCCCGAGCTCATCCTGCAGACGCGGGAGGACTTCGACCGGCTGGTCGCCGACCCCGGACCGGTCGTGGTCGGGGCGGCCCCCGGTGCTAGCTGCATCGGTGCTGCCTACGAGTTCCTCTTCAACCTCGACTACTACCTGCGGGTTCACGGCGTGCGCGACCGCGTCGACGTGACTTGGGTAACGCCCGAGCCCTACGCCGGCCACTTCGGCATGGAGGGGATCAGGGGTGGCGAGCGCCTCCTCAAGGGTCTTCTGCGCCGCCAAGGCATCCGCCTCTACGAGAACACGGCGATCGCCTCAGTCTCCGAGGATGGGGTCACGCTCGCCGGCGGGACCCAGTTGCCCTCGAAGTTCACGATGATCATGCCAGCCTTCTCCGGCCAGGACGTGATCTTGAACTCGGGAGCCGGCATCGGCAACGCCGCGGGCTTCATCCCGGTCAACGGCGCCTTCCAACACCCGCAGTATCCCAACATCTTCGCCGCTGGCGTCGCCATCGACGTCGAGAAGCCCTTCACCTCCCCGGTCCCGCTCGGGATCCCGAAGACCGGCTTCCCGGCCGACATTGAGGGCAAGCTGGTCGGCAAGAACCTGGGGCGGCTGCTCAATGGCCGCAGCGACCTCGAGGAGCGACCATTCCGCGACATTCCTGGCGTGTGCGTCCTGGACGCGGGTCACAAGGAAGTAATCATGTACGCGAACAAGTTCTTCCCGCCGCGCCAGTTCGAGATCATGCTCCCCAACCCCGTGTACGACATCACGAAGCGCTTCCTCGAGCGCTACTTCCTCTTCAAGGAAGAGCGGGCGCTCGCGCAGTTGCCGTAGCACCAGTCTCACCCCACAACGCGTACCTCCAACCAGCCGGGGCCCTGCCCCGGCTGGTTGCGTGTCGCAGCTGGTCGGCTCAGAGCTCCCTGGCTGCCTGATACCCCAGCAGGTATATACTGTCATTCGTCACGGAGCTGACAGCACCGTTTGTATTCAGAAGATCATCGAACTTGGAGGTCGAGATGATCCGAGAGATCGACATCCACCACTTCGCCGCAGCGCACCAGGATGGCGCCTTCGTCATCGATGTTCGCGACCCGTGGGAGTACGAGTCCGGGGACGTCCCTCGAGCCAAGAACATCCCCCTCGGCCCCCTGCCGCGCCGGATCCACGAGCTGCCCCGCGACAAGGAGATCCACGTTATCTGTGGCTCGGGCTCGCGCAGCTACGCCGCAGCCCAGCTCTTGGCGGGCAGCGGCCTACGCGCGACGAGCGTGCGGGGTGGTACGCACGCGTGGATGCGCACGGGCAAGCCAGTCGTGACGGGCCCGCGCGAGAACGTGGCCTAGCACAGCGCAGCCAAGCATCCTACGTTGCGGCCCCGGATCCACGAGCCCGGGGCCTTGACGTTCTCGACACTCAGTTGGGCTCGTGCTCCTTCGCGGCTCGCACCGCGCGCCGACGGATCATGCCCTCGAGCTCGTACCAGGCGATGACGGTGGCGAGCACCGAGAAGGCGACGTAGAACACCACCAGCGCGACCAAGAAGTGCTCCAGCACGCTGGTCCAGGTCGTGACCTGCCGCGTCGCCTCGATTACCCCCGGCAGGTCGACGACCACCGCAGCGAGCACCGAGAGTACCACGCGGGGTGGCAGCTTCACCATTACGCCACCACCGCAAGTCCGAGGTGCCGAGCAGCCCGCTCCGAGCGCACGCAGTAGAGCGCGTCCAGCGGCCCGCAGCGCGCCAGCTCCTCCTCCAGCTGCTCGGCTGGCTCCAGACCGTCGACCGCCGCGACAACCCAGGTGGTCGCGGCGAGGAACGAGGTGCGCAGCAGGGCCAGCTGCTCGGGGTCCACGAGCACCGCGACCCGTGCGTCGCCCCCCGCCACGGCCCTTGCCACCCGCTCTGCGGGAGCCCTGAGGCCGGGCGGGACCTCGGGCCGCCGGCGCGCCAGCACGAAGCGGTGCTCCTCGTCGACCCCTGCCCGGTCGCAGACCGCGTCGAAGGCAGCAAGCGGGTAGGTGACGCTGGGCACCAACACCGCGACGAGACGTACGTCCGCCGCAGGCTTGGCACGCTCACAAGCAGGCTCTTCGACGTCAAGGAGCACCTCGCTTGCGTCCTCGGCACGCAGATCGACCACGAGTCGGTGCGATCGATCCTCGATCATGGCGCGCACGGCCGCACCGGTCGCCTCGGCCGCTACCCAGGAGGGGGCTGTGAAGCTACGGGCAGGACGAACGGTGCCGCCCGAGCTCACCACCACCGTCGAGCGCTCGCGCCGAGGCACGACCACCTGGGGGGCGTCGTAGACCGCCTCGGCATAGACCTGCTCAAGGATCGAGCGCTCCTCTCGATCCGCTGCAGGCTCGCGCCCCAGCTCGGCGCGCAGGGCCGCGGCAAAGTCCCGTGGGTCCGTCTTCACGGGTGGTTCGACGGTCACCACGACGTAGCGCTTGCGGCCAAAGAGGCCGGGCTTGGCAACGCGCTCGGCGGCGACGATGCGCACGTCGGGTCCCCAGGCGCGGCGCGCGGCCTCGATCGCCGCCTGCGCGGTCGGTCCGCTAAAGCGTTGCTGGCTGGTCGGCATACCCAATCACCCCCATCTGTCGAACCTCGATCGACGGTGCGATCTCGTTGAGCGCGAGGACTGGCACCTCCGCTGGCGATCGCGCGAGCACCGCCCACAGCGGGCGCCGGATGGTCGGCATGGTGAGGAGTACGAGCTCGAGCCCCTCACCCTCGGCGCGTTCCTTGAGGCTGCGCACCTCCTCACGCAGCACCCGCACCTCTTCGTGGCCGATCCCGAGCGCACGCCGACCGTCGACGCTGATCACCGACTCCACGAGACGCAGCTCGAGCTCAGCGGCCAGGTACGCCACCGCGAGGCGACCGTCGACGGCGAACCGGAAACCGATCGCGCCACCGAGCGCTTCTCTGGCTGCATCGAGGAGCTGGTCGGGCTCGTGAGTCTGGCGTGAGCGGTCGACGACCGCCTCGACGATCGCGGCGAGGTTGCGCACCGGCACGCGCTCGGCGAGCAAGTCGCGCAGCACTCGCTGGAGCTCCCCAAGCGGGAGCTGGGAGGAGACCAGCTCATCCACGACCACCGGCGCGACGGCCCGCAGCGAGTCCAGCATCTCCTTGACCTGCTGGCGGCTAAGCAGCTCGGCGGCGTGGTTGCGCACCACCTCGGCCAGGTGGGTCACGATGACCGATGAGCGGTCGACGACCGTGGCACCCAGCACCTGGGCCTGAGTCTTGGCCTCGGGCGGGATCCACCGCGCGGCGAGCCCAAAGACCGGGTCGGTGGTTGGCTCCCCAGGGAGCGAGTCGAGCCCTTGCCCCATCGCCAGCACGCGACCACGCGGTACCCGACCCTTGGCCACGACGGTGTCTTGCACCAGGATGCGGTACTCGTCGGGTCCCAGCTCGAGTGCGTCGTGGGTGCGCACCGGGGGCAACACGAAGCCGAGCTCACCTGCGAGCTTGCGCCGCAACCCCTTGACACGAGCGAGCAGGTCGCCGCCTCGGGCAGGGTCCAGAACGTCCAGCAGCTCGAAGCCGAGCTGGAGCTCAAGGAGCTCGACGCCCACGACCCCGGTCGCAGTGTCGTCGGAGCTGAGCGAGACCTCCTGGATGGGCCCCGCATCCTCGGCGCTCATCGCCTCGGTGCGCTGGGCAAGGCGCCAGCCCACCGCGAACACCGCGGCCCCGACGACGAGGAAGGGCAGCGTCGGGAGCCCAGGCAGCAGCCCGAGCACACCGATAATGCCACCGGCAAGCTGGAGGGCTACCGGCTCGCGAGCAACCTGGCGCAGTAGATCGAGCCCGAAGTCGGCATCGTTGGCACTGCGGGTCACCATGAGGCCCGTCGAGATCGACAGCAGCAGGGCGGGGATCTGGCTCACTAGGCCGTCCCCTACCGACAGAAGCGAGTAGGTGTCGATGGCTTGCCCAACCGAGAGGTGGTGCTGGACAACCCCGACGATGAAACCGCCGACCAGGTTGATGAGGGTGATCACCGCTGCAGCGATGGCGTCACCCTTGACGAACTTGGAGGCGCCGTCCATCGCGCCGTAGAAGTCGGCCTCCCGGGCGATGCGGGCTCGGCGTGCTCTCGCCTCGGCCTCGCTGATGTGGCCCGCGTTGAGATCGGCGTCGATGGCCATCTGCTTGCCCGGCATGGCGTCCAGGGTGAAGCGCGCGCCCACCTCGGCAACCCTGCCCGCGCCGTTCGTGATCACCACGAACTGGATGACGAAGAGGATCCCGAACACCACAAGCCCGACGACCACCGAGCCTCCCACGACGAAGTGGCCGAAGGACTCGATGACCGCGCCAGCGTAGGCGTGCAGCAGCACCAGCCTCGTTGCCGAAACGTTGAGGGCGAGCCGGAACAAGGTGGCGACCAATAGCACGGACGGGAAGGCCGAGAAGTCGAGCGGGTCGCGCACCCGCAGGGTGACGCCGAGCACCACCAGCGCGAACGCGAGGTTCGCGGTGATGAGCACGTCGAGCACCTGGGAGGGCATCGGCACCACGAGCATGACCACGATGACGGCGATCCCGATCGGCACGCCGAAGGCCATGCGCCGAAGCCGCGACGACTCCACGGTCCTCCTTCCCGCGTCATCCCTCCGTGGGTCGGCTCGCGTCCTGCGTGCTGCTAGCGTCGGTCGGTTCCGGACCGACCTTGAGTAGCAGTTGACCAGATCTCCACCTCGAGCAGGCTCCACGCCCGCGCTAGTAGGTCGTCCGGCAGATCCTCGGTGCGCGTGTCGTAGCGCGTCTCGAAGGAGCGAGCGAGCGAAGGCAGTCGGTAGACGAAGGCAAGTAGGCGCGCAACCACCAGGAACAGCGAGGCAGGGATAGGATCGCCGACCCTGGTCGCGACGTAGACGACCCGTGCGAGCGGCGGGTCCTCCACGATGGGCACGCCGGCGAGGCGCGCTCGCTCTCGGATCGTCGTCGCGAGGTGGTCGAGTCCCTTGGCCAACACGACAGGGGCGCGATCGCGCCGTGGGTCGTAGCGCAGCGCGACGGCCACGTGGGTCGGGTTGACCACGACGACGTCGGCGTTGGCAACGTCTGCCAGCATCGCTCGGCGTAAGAACTCGCGCGCCAGTCGCCGTCGGCGCGCCTTGACCGCGAGGTCGCCCTCGTGCTCGCGCAGCTCGTCACGGATCTCCTGGCGGGTCATGCGCAGGCGACGACGCAGGGAACGTCGTTGGCGCACAAGGTCGACCACCCCAAGAGCGACGCCGAGGACGGCAACCGCGCGCACGAGCGTGAGGGCAGCCGCCCCCGCGGCGTCGGCAGCTGCCAGTGGCGAGGCCGCCCCCTGGGCCATCTGCACCACGGAGCGCGAGAGCACCGCAAGCGCGATGACGACGGCCAGCACCAGCTTCGCGATGGCCTTGACGGTCTCAAAGGCAGGTTGACCCGTGAAGATGCGGCGGAGGTTGGTCGTCGGCGAGAGCGTGGCGAGCCTAGGGACGAGCCGTTTGGGTACGAGCCGAAGCCCGATATGGACGACGTTGCCCACCAGCGCGAGCACCACCCCGAGGACAGCGACGGGCCAGGCCAGCTGCACGACAAGCCACAGTCCCGCCGTCAGTGCACGCAACGCACCCCGAGCGCTGGTGGCGAGTGATCCCGCCCACAGCGCGGTCGCGAAGCCGCCCACCGCGGCGCTCATGGTGTGCAGCTCCGCCGGCAACACGAGCGAGGCCACGAGCAGGACAACGAAACCCACGAGATCGGGCGAGCGGGCGACCATGCCCTCCTTGCGCGCGCGCTCGAGCTTGCGCGGGGTGGGTTCCTCGGTCCCTTCCTGGCGCGGCACGGCTAGAGCCCCAGGTCGCGCTCGGCCGCCAGCAGGGTGCGCACACCCGCGTCGAACAGGTGGGGCACCACCGGCAGCGCGACCACCATCATGAGCAGCGAGAGCAGAATCTCGAGCGGGAAGAGGAAGCCGAGGGGCTGCAGCTGCGGCGCGACCTTGGTAAGCACGGCCGCGACGATCTGGGCGAAGAACATCACTGCGAGCACCGGTGCTGCCACCTCCACGCCGGCCGCGAAGCTCAGCGTTACCACCTGCACGACGATCGCCGCCGAGAGATGCAACCCGATCGGGACGCTCGGTGCGAGGAAGAAGCCCCGAATGACGACGATGTCGGCACCGGAGACGAAGAAGAGCGCTGACCAGAGCATGGCGTAGAACCCTCCCGTCACCGGCACCTCGCCGAACGCGAGCGGGGTGAGGCTCGGCGGGGTCGCGAACCCGCCGAGCAGGCCGACGAGGCTGCCAGCCTGCGAGCCGACCGAGATGAGAGCGAGGGCGACGAAGCCGATGAGCCCCCCGGTGATGGCCGCCGCCGCGAGCTCGGCGATCAGCTCAGGGGTAGTGTGCGGCAGCGCCACGTGGCTGCTGGCGCCCGCGAGCCCCATCGCGACCGCCAGCGCGAGCCGGGCGATCCTCGGGACGCCCGCGAGCGCGAAGGGAGCTGCCACGGTCACGAAGCCGAGTGCGTGGACGCTCGCGAGCAGGAACGCCACGAGCCCCGGCAGTGCCAGCTCGACCTGCATCAGCTAGAGCGTCTCCACCAGGTGCGGCAACTGGGTGTAGAGCTGGACGGTCGCGGTCGTGAGCTCTGAGAGCATCCAGTGGCCGGTGAGCGCGAGCACCAGCGCGATCGCCGCGAGCTTGGGTACGAAGCTGAGCGTAGCCTCCTGGATCTGGGTGAGCGTCTGCACCAGCGCGACCGCGAGCCCCACGAGGAGGGCCGTTGCCAGGATCGGACCGGCGACCAGGGTCGCAACCTCGAGGGCGCGTTGGGCGATGGCGAGCACGGCAGCGTCGTTCATGAGATCCGATCCTCCTCAACGCAGCGAGACCAGCAGGGCATGAGCGACCAAGGTCCACCCGTCCACCAGCACGAACAGCAGCAGCTTGAAGGGCAAGGACACCAGCGTCGGCGGCAACATCATCATCCCGAGGCTCATGAGCACGCTCGAGACCACGAGGTCGATGACGAGGAACGGCACGTAGATGACGAACCCCATCACGAAGGCGCTGTGGAGCTCGGAGAGGATGAAGGCGGGGATCACCGCGTCCATCGGTGCCGAGAGCGGTGCCACTCCGGGATGGCGCGTGACCACGTCGAAGAGCGCGAGCTCTTGGGTTCGCGTGTGGCGCAGCATCCAGAGCTTGAGGGGGCCTTCGGCTCGGGCCAACGCTGCCACCGCAGAGATCTGCCCGTGCAGGTACGGCAACAGAGCCTGGTGCTCGATGGTGCCCAGGGTTGGCGCCATAACGAAGATGGCGAGGAACAGCGACAGTCCCGCGAGCACCTGATTGGGCGGCGTTGTGGACAGACCGAGCGCGTTGCGGGTGATAGAGAGCACCACCACGATCTCCACGAACCCCGTGAACAGGACGAGCAGCGTCGGAGCGAGCGAGAGGGCGGTGAGCGCCAAGATAATGACGACACTCTCAGTGGGCGTACCGCTCGCGTGCACCGTGAACGTCGCTGACGGCAGCGAGCTCGCTGCGAGCAGCCACGCGCTCACCGTCGACTCCAGCGCTCAAGGAGGCGCTCGCGCAGACCACGCGCGAGCAGCGCGCGCGGCGAGGTGGTATCGAAGGCAACGATCGCAGCGGCCGCTGGATCCTCGAACCCCGCAAGGTCGAGGACCTCGACAGCCTCGACGCCGCGCTCACGCCGCGGCAGCCGTGCGAGCCGCGTCACAGCGTGCGGCGTCACCCCGAGCAGCCAGCGCTCGCCTTCGAGCTCCACCACCACTACCGAGGTCTTCTGCCCGAGAGAGGCTCGGGCCTCGACGGCGATCCCTGCTCGAGTGCCCTCGCGAGAGACCACGCCCCGGCGCGCCAGCCACCCTAGGGCGAGGATGCTGCCCACGACGATGACAAGCGCGCCCAGCGCACCGACGACCGAGCCCATTGGCCCCTACGCCCCCCTGGTGAGCTGGTTGACCTCGTCAGGGCTCACGATCTCGAGGATGCGTACCCCGAACTCGTCGTCGACCACCACCACCTCGCCCTTGGCGATCAGGGTGCCGTTGACGAGGACGTCCACGGGGGCGTTGGCGTGGCGGTCGAGCTCGATGATGTCGCCGCTGGTGAGCCCGAGCAGCGAGCGCACGGGCATGCGCGCCCGCCCGAGCTCGACAGTGAGCTCGAGCTCCACGTTGCGCAGCACCGCGAGGTTCGCAGGACCCTCAGGCGTATCGGCCATGGATGTCTCCCCCTTCATCGTCGACAATGACGGCGGCCACGCGCGAGCCCGACTGACCGATGACCGCATGGTGCAACACCGTGCGGTCCACCACCACCGAGACCGGTCGGTCCTGACGGTGCCCGAGCGGGATCACGTCGCCAGGCACGAGCTCGAGGAGCGCACGCGAACCGATCGTTGTCGGCTCGAAGCGCACGTAGAGCTCGACCGGCACGTCCAGGAGACGCGCTGCGAGCTCCTCTCGGAACGCGTCTCCGGCACGATCGACGGCCACAACGGCGCGCTGGGCGATGAGCTCGACGACGGGCCGTAGCATCGAGTACGGTAGGTACAGCGCGAGCACGCCTTCGAGATCCTCACCAACCCCAAGCGTCACCCGCACGGCGAGGCACATCTCGCCGGGCGAGATGGACTGGATGAACTCGAGCGACGTCTCGGCCACCACGCGCTCGAGGCGAACGTCAAGTAGCGTCCTCAGACTGGAGGCGAGCTGCTCGAGGAGATCCCCAAAAAGCTGCGAGAGCAGCCCCTGCTCGAGCTCGGTGAGGGTTCGGGGCTCGACGGACGAACCCTCACCGCCGAGACGGAGGTCGAGCACGCGCAGCGCCACGTCAGCGTCGAGGCGCATCACCCCCCTCGAGCCCAGGGGTGCCAGCGCGAAGGCGATCACGAGCGCTGGCCCCTGCTGGTCGGCGACGAGCTGCTCCCAAGGGAGCTGGTCCATGGTCGCTAGCTCCAGGCGAACGCTACGACGCAAGCTCGCACCGATGAGCGTGGCCGCGGGGCGGAACGCGTTCTCGAGCACCAGCTCGAGTCCCCGGAGCTCAGCGCGGTCGAAGCTGTGGGGCAAGCGGAAGTCAACCGTGCGCACCTGGCGCTGGCGCGCCTCATTGGCCTCCCCGCTCATGGCATGAGCATCGGAGCGGCGGCGCCGAACTTGAACACAGATTCGCGCGAGCTGTCGCGTCGCGCTGGCTACTGCACGATGAAGGAGCTGAACTCGATGTCGACGACCTTGTCGTGGGGGGCAGGACCTTGGGCAAGGACCTGGTTGAAGGCCGCTGCGAGCGAACTGGCAGCCTGCTCGCGTCCGGTCGTCGGTAGCAGGTTCGAGTAGCCGAGCTGGCCGAAGGTAAGGATGGCGGCGTTCTCCAGCTTGATCAGGTCGTGACTCACCTCTGTGGTGGTGTCGCCGGGGGCGAGCTGGAGCACCATGGTCAGCTGCACGATGTGCCCGTCGTCGAGGTTCGTCGTCAGCTGGGGCATGGTGTAGGTCGGCCCTGGCGGGGGCGCACTCCGGTGAGCACGCTGCGTGGGCTTCGGGCGCAGCAGCAAGACGTAGGCGGCTGCGCCGCCGGCGAGAAGGACGACGAGCACGAGCACCACGAGCAACTTGCCCTTGCTCCTCTTCGTGCTGGGGGCCTCCTCAGCCTGCTGAGCCTTGCCCTTGCGTTGCGTCGTTGCCACGGTGTTCCCTCCTTGGTGTCCTCAGGGGAGCTTCCCGCTCCTACCACACGGGGCGCAGTGCCCTAGACGCGGTTTTCCGTCGTCGACGAGTTGAGGATGACGATGTCCACCCGTCGGTTCATCGCCATGTTCTGGGGCGACGTGTTCGGAACCAGTGGGTGGGTCGCGCCGAACCCGGTCGCGCTGAGTCGATTGGGGTTGATGCCGTCGACCTTCCAGAGCCGCTCGAGCACCGTGACCGCTCGCACCGCCGAGAGCTCGAAGTTGGAGCTGTAGGGGCCGCCAAGGATTGGCTGTGAGTCGGTGTAGCCCTCGACCGAGACGTCGTTCGGGATCGTGCGCAGCACCGTCGCCACCGCGTCGACGACCGCATCCCCCACGGGGCCGAGGGCAGCCGAGTCGGTCGCGAAGAAGACCTTGTCGGAGAGGACCCGCACGACCACCCCTCGGCGCTCGACGACGACCTGCGCATCCGCGCTGAGCCCTTGGGCAGCGAGCGCCTGGGTAACCTCCTGAGCGATCTGGGCGCTCGTCGGGTTTCCGGCTCCTGGCTCGGGGATACTGATCTGTGGGGGTCCTGGTGTCAGCCCTGGATGGGTGATGAGCGAGGAGTGCTGGAGAAGCCCCCTGCCTCCGTGCAGTGCGCTCTGGAGCTGCATCTGCGAGAAGGTCTGTAGCAGCCCGGTCTTGAACTCGTCAAACTTGCGCACCGAGATCGAGCTCATCGCGAACAGGACTACAAACAGCGCGAGGAGGAGCGTGATCATGTCGGAGTAGGTGAGCAGCCACCGCTCGGAGTTCTCGGCCTCGGCCTCGGTGTGGTGACGTCGCGCCATGGCTAGGCCGCCTTCTTGCTCGCCTGCTTGGCGCGTTCCCGATCACGCTCGTGCGCTGCTCGCTGCGCCGGGGCAAGGAACGAGAGCAGCTGCTGTTCGAGCAGGCGCGGGCTGGAGCCTGCCTGGATCGCGAGCAGTCCGTCGATGACGAGCAGCCGAGACTGGACTTCCTGTTCCGAGAGGTGCGCCAGCTTGTTAGAGATAGGCAGCCAGAAGACGTTCGCGGTCATGACGCCCCACAGGGTTGCGGTGAAGGCTCCCGAGATCGCTGGCCCCAGCGTCTGCGGCGACGACAGGTTCGCCAGCACGTGGATGAGGCCCATCACGGTGCCGAGGATGCCGAGCGTGGGCGCGAAGCCGGCCATATCCCGGAAGAACTTCGAGCCGGCCCGGTGGCGCGCGCTCATGCCCTCGAGGTCGGCCTCGAGGATCTCGCGGATCTTGTCGCCCTCGACCCCGTCGATGATCAGTTGGATGCCGTTGCGCAAGAAGGGGTCGGCGATGTCCTTCGCGGCAGCCTCGAGCGCGAGGACCCCCTCCCGGCGCGCCATCTCTGCGAAGCGCACTAGCTGCGAGACGCTCTCGTCGGGGTTAGGCGCCTTGGCCAGGATGGCCGATCGCAGCGCTCCGACGATCGAGCCGACCTCCTTCAATCGGCGCCCCGCCAACGAAACGCCGACGGTGCCGATGAGCACGAGGATCATCGCCGAGGGCGCGATGAGAGAGGCAGGGTTGCCACCGTCCATGATCATCGCGACGAGGATGGCGACGAGCGCAAGGACGATCCCGACCGGCGTTGCGACGTCCATCAGCTAGGCCTCCCCGCCGTCGAGGATCCCAAGACGCGGCTGGGCAAGCGGTGCGAACACCCGCGTCTTGTAGGCCAGCGCCGCATCGACGACCTCGGCGACCGTCTCGCGAACGACGTAGGTCGAGCCGGTCACGAGCGTGATCACGGTGTCGGGCGTGGCCTCGACACGCTCGATCGCGTCGGCGTTGAGGACGAGCGTCGATCCTGACAGTCTCGTGACCTCGATCACGGGGCACCTCCTTGCGCACCCTACCTATCGGCACGTCCTTGGCGTGCCTGAACGACGATGACGCCCGGCAGCCGCCGGGCGTCATCGTCCCGGACCTCTACGCCATCTGCACCAAGCTCTGCAGCACCGTGGCGGTGGTCTGAACGACCTTGGTATTGGCCTGGTAGTCAGTCTGAGCGACGACCAGGTTGGTGAGCTCGGTGCCGATCGACACGTTCGACGACTCAAGCGCACCGCCGACGAGCTGGCCGAGCCCTGCGGTGCCAGGCACCCCGAGCTGGGGTGCCCCCGAGTTGGTCGTGGCTGCGTAGAGGAGGTTGCCTTGCTTCGCGAGCCCCTGCGGGTTCGCGAACTGCGCGAGGGCGATCTGGCCCAACACCTGCGTGCGACCGTTGGCGTAGGTGCCCTCGATCACACCGTTCGAGCCGATCGTGAATCCGGAGAGTGCTCCGGAGGGGTACCCGTTCTGGTTGGTGACCTGCGCGGTGGGCGCACTCGCCGCAAACTGGGTCACCGCTTGGGCCGTCCCAGGCGTCGGGAAGCCCAGGTTCATCTGGTACCCCGGCGGCAAGTTGTAGCTGGCAGGGAACCCCGAGAGGCTGAGCTGGTAGGGGTTCTGCGCGCTTGCGCCCGAGATGGCACTGATCTGGCCGGTGGTGGGGTCGAAGGTCACGGTCTGCGAGGCCGCACCGCCGAGCTGCAGCGCCACCGGCGTCGTCTGCCCAGGAGGCGTGGTGCTCGCGGTGAGGGTCCACTGGTTCGCCGTCCCCGAGGGCGTGAAGGTGAACTGGATCGGGATCGGGTTGCCGAGGTCGTCGTAGCCGGTGGTGGTGAGCACCACGGGAGCGGTGGACCCGGCCGGAAGGTTGCCCCCGAGGGTGATCGTGCTCGTCGCCACGGGCTGGGCCACCTGCCCTTGCGGGATGGCGAGCGCGGCCAGCGGCGCGTTCTGGTTGATCTGCCCGGCCGCGTTTGGCAACCACCCCATGACGAGGGCCCCGGAGCTCGTCACGAGCTGGCCGGCTCCGTCGAGCTGCAGCGCGCCGTCACGGGTGTAGTAGTTCTGGCCTCCCTGGTTCACCACGAGGAAGCCGGTTCCCTGGATCGCCAGGTCGGTCGGGGTGCCCGTCTGCACGATCGTGCCCTGGCTGAAGTCGGTGGGTGTCGCGGCCACGCGCACCCCCGAGCCCACCACGAGGGGGTTGGTACCGCCCACCTGGCCCGGCACTGGCCCGCCGGCCGCCGACTGCTGCTGGTAGAGCAGGTCAGCGAACTCCGTCTGGGTGGCCTGGTAGCCCGTGGTGTTGGCATTGGCGATGTTGTTCGCGATGTTGTCGAGCCACTCCTGGTTGGCTTCGATGCCGGTGATCGCGCTCGAGAGCGACTTCGTCATGGTTCCTCCTTGTGGTCGTGTCGTCGTTGGCGTGTGGTCGTCGGCAGCAACCAGCGGTTCCTGGTTGGAGTCGGCGCGCTTCGCCGCGGTGCCCACCAGCGCCGCGGCACTCGGCACTTACGTCATCTGCGCCCCCTGGCTGGTCGAGGTGGTGCTAGTGCCTGCAGCAGTCGTCGCCCCTGCGGGCACCAAGCCCACCGCGAGCACGTTCGCGATGGGGACGCTCTGGCCACCGACATCCAGTACGACGCCATTCGCGCTCTGTCCGACGCCCTCGACGGTGCCCGCCTCCTGCGTCTGGCCGCTCTGGTAGGTCACGCTCTGGCCGATGAGACCCGCTGCCTGCAGGACCCCCTCGGTGGACGTGAGCTGCCCAAGAGCGCTCTGGATGGTCGAGAGCAGCTCGACCATCGACAGCGACGACGTCTGCTGGACCATCTGGGTGGGGTCCATCGGCGAGAGCGGGTTCTGGTTCTGCAGTTCGGTCACGAGCAGCGTGAGGAACTCGTTCGCCGACAAGTTCACGAGCGAACCCGACGCCCCGTAGGCTCCCGCGGCTCCGCCCGTACCCACGCCAGCGACTGGCATTGTCATCGACCTACCTCCATCCCAAGCAACCTCGTTAGATCCAGGTGTCCAGCGCGACGCCGCGCCGCGAGCGCACACGCGGGGGGAACGAGGGTTCGTGCGAGGTGCCGTTGCTCGTCGGCAACTGCTGCCGCCTGGGCTCCTCGGCGTGGGAGCCACCGCCATCGCCGAGCCCGCTCTCCACCATCCCCTCGAACACCGAGCTCAGCAGCGCATGGGCCTCCGGTCGCTCGACCTGGAGCCGCACGAGCACGCCCCCTAAGGCCTCGGCGACCACGATGCGTACGTGGCCAAGCTCCGGGGGCGCGAGGCTCACGACCACCACCTGGCGCCCTCCTTGGTGGCTAGCGCGCAACGACTCCACCACCCCCCACAGCTCGCCAGGCGCCACGGTGGGGCCGAGCGCTTCGGCGGCAAAGGTGAAGCTGCGGGTCTCAAGCGCGACCGTTGGCGGGGTCTGAACAGGGAGCGAGCCAGGGGCGCTCCCCGCAGTGTTGGAAGCTGACGCGGTCCCGTGGGCTGCTAGCCCCTCTGGCGAGCGAACGGGCAAGGGCGGCGTGGACGCTTCGGCGTGCGCGGGACGTACGCGGGCAGGATCGGTCGCGGCGGGGACCTGCGCCGTTTCCGTCGCCTGCGCTAGGTCGTTGCGCGCCACGGTCGGGCTCAGGAGCGGCGATCCCGTGGGTAAGGGCTCGGCCGCAACGACGTGGTCCGGCTGAGCTCCGTGCGCACCGTCGAGTGGTGCTTCGGCATTGGGAGCGCCCGGCGGACTACCACCCGTCGCTGCTGAGCGTGCTCGGTGAACGACAAGTTCGTTCGCGGGCAGCGCCAGTGGCGTTGTCAGCGCTGCTGCGCGGGGTACGGACTCCCACGCTCGGGCATGATCCCGCTGCGCACCAGCCCCCCTCGTCGCGGAGCTCGCGACGAAGGAGGCTGGTGCACCGCCAACGGCGTGGGCGGTGCGAGCGCCATCGACGACGGGGGACACGAGGAGGTTTGCGACGCAGCTCACAGCACCCTGAAGCGCGCTCGAGGGGGCAGGCATCTCCGCAGCGGCTCCAGCTCGGCTCTGGCGCCGCGAGTTTGCAGCACCTGCGTGACCCGGTGATTCGCCGACACTCGGCGCGGCCTCAGGGGACTTCATCGAGCCGGTCGCTCGGCGCTCGAGGCTCTGGGTGCTGCGCTCCGCGCGGGGCACGGGGATGTCGCTCTCAGCGAGCACGGCGGCAAAGGTTGCGTCCTGGGCGCCAGCCGGCTCGGGCTGCGCCCCGGGCGACGCGAGCAGCCTCGTCTCAGCTGCGTGCAGTGGTGGTACCCGTGGCATCGTTGCTCCCCATGAGACGTAGGACGCGTGCGACGTAGGCCTGAGTCTGCTGGTAGGGAGGGATCCCCCCGTACGCCTCGACTGCGCCCACACCGGCGTTGTAGGCTGCAAGCGCTAGTGGCACCGACCGGAAGGCTGCGAGGTTGCCGGCCAGGATCTTCGCCGCAGCCCAGATCGCCTGCTCGGGATCGAAGGGGTTGACCCCGAGCGACGCCGCGGTCTGCGGCATCAGCTGCATCAGACCCTGAGCACCGGCGCTCGAGACCGCGTTCGGGTTGAAGTTTGACTCCACCGCCGCCACCGCCTCAAGCATCCCCGGAGGCAGGCCGTAGGCAGCGCTCGCGGCTTGAAAGGTCGCGGCCAAGCTCGCCGGCGGGCTCGACGCTGGGCCCCCAGTCCACGAGCTCCCCACCGCAGCGGTGGGATCGCGGATCTCCGTGGGGTCGCCGACCGGTGCCAGCTGCACGTTCTCACCCGTCATCGGTGCCTGGATTACCATGCCGTTGCCTGCATAGATGGCGGCGTGGTAGGCGGGGTCGCCGTAGAAGACGAGATCACCAGGCTGCGCCTGGGCGAGCGAGGGAACCTGGACCCCGATGGTTTGCTGCTCGGCGGCGGTCCGGGGCAGGCTCACCCCGGCCTTCGCGTACGCCCACTGCACCAGTCCCGAGCAGTCGAAGCCCGTCTGCGGGGACGTTCCACCCCAGACGTAGGGGGTGCCGAGCACAGACTCGGCGGCTGCCACCGCAGCTGTACGCTCGCTCGCTGGTCCAACGGCCTCGAGGCCGTTCTGCACACTCGCCAGCGCCGAGGTCGGCACCAGACCCAGGAAGGGGTTCTGGACCACCGGTGCAGCGGACGTGGTAGCGGTGGGCGCCGTGGCCGACGCGGTGGCCTCGGCACCGGCAAGCCCCGCAGTCGACGAGCCGTCGAGGTTCGCCAGCGCCGAACTGAGCGTCTGCTCAAACGACCAAGGACTCGCCGTCTGCGCGAGGGACGACAATGTCGTCGTCGCCGCCTCCACCGCGCCGAGCTGGGCAGCCAAGGAGCTGGAGATCGGCATGGTCACGATGACAACCTCCTCCGTTCGCGGGCAGCGAGGTCATCGAGGACGTCTGCGAGCTCGCGGCGCCAGCATGCCCTCGCCAACCTGCTTCGCTCGTCCCGCGCGAGCGCCACGAGCGCGCGACGCCGTAGCTCTCGTGACCCGAGCGCCCTGCGGGCCTCGCGCTGGCGCACGCTGGCCGCAGCGAGCCGTTGCCCACCCGCGGTGGCCGCCGCGAGATGCCAGGCGCGCTGCGCCTGCGGCAGGGGGTGCGTGAGGGCACGCTCGTGGACGATCCGCTCGGCTCGAGCGCTGGCCTCCTCGGCACTCGCGCGTGCGAGGGCACCGAGTGCCGACCAGCGCTCGAGCCGCTCGAGACGGCCGAGCAGGACGAGGGCGTGCAGACGCTGCTCGCGGGGCCTCACTGACGACCTCCGAGGGCCTCGCGCAGCCGTCCCCACGCCTCCTCGGCGCTCGCGCGCTCCCGCACATCCTGGCGCATGACTGACTCGATGCGGGGAACGACCTCGAGGGCCTCGTCGACCTCGGGGCTCGTACCTCGCTGGTAAGCCCCAAGCTCAACGAGATCGCGGACCTCGTCGACCACCGCGAGGTAGCGCCGAGCTCGGCGCGCCAGGCCACGACGCTCCTCGTCGAGCAGGGTCGTCTCGAGGCGCGACAGCGAGGCCAGCACGTCCACCGCCGGGAAGTGACCCTTGTTGGCAAGGCGCCGATCGAGGACCACGTGGCCGTCGAGGATGGAACGTGCCGCATCGGCGACCGGGTCGTCCAGGTCGTCGCCGTCGACGAGGACGGAGTAGAGGCCGGTGATCGATCCGCGCTGATCGTTGCCGGATCGCTCGAGGAGCTGAGCCATGAGCCGAAAGACGCTCGGCGGGTATCCCCGCACGCTCGGCGGCTCCCCCGCGGCAAGGCCTATCTCCCGCTGAGCAAGGGCGAGGCGGGTGAGCGAGTCCATGACGAGCAGCACGCGCAGGCCCTCAGCACGGTACCACTCCGCGATGCGCGTCGCCACCAGCGCGGCTCGTACGCGGACGAGGGGCGGCTCGTCGGAGGTCGCGACGACCACGACCGAAATGCTCCGACCATCCGGCCCAAGGTCGTGCTCGAGAAACTCGCGTACTTCACGACCACGCTCCCCAACCAGCGCGACCACGCGCACGTCGACCTCGGCACCTCGCACCGCCATGGATAGGAGCGAGCTCTTGCCTACTCCGGCGCCTGCAAAGACACCGAGCCGCTGCCCGACCCCGCAGGGCACCATGGTGTCGAGCACGCGCACGCCGAGCGAGAGCTGAGTGTCGATGAGCGCACGCTCCATCGGATCAGGGGCGCGCCCCTCCACGGTGACAAGGTCGGCGAACTCGATCGGTCCTCGCCCGTCAATGGGCTGGCCGTCCGCGTTGATGACGCGCCCGAGCAGCTGTGGCCCGACGGGAACCTGCAGCGGTCGCCGCAGCGCCACCGCTTCGTCCCCGTAGCGGATGCCGCGCAGCTCTCGCAGCGGCATGCACACCAAGCGGCCCTCATCGAAGCCGACGACCTCCAGCACCACACTCTTACCGTCGCCGAGCTCGATGCGGACCGCCTCGCCGAGCCCTGCCTCGACTCCCTCGATCTGGACGTGCATGCCCACGATGCGGCACACTCGTCCTCGACGGACGGGGCCGGCAGCGCGCAGCACCTGCTCGCGAAGGCGCAGCGGGATCATCGCCCGAGCTCCCGCAACTCCTGGAGCACGCGCTCGAGCGCACCGCGCACCGTGAGGTCCAGCACACCGGCACTCAGCTCCACGACGACGTCGTAGGGCTCGAGCGCCTCGTCTGCCTCGACGTGCACGAGCGCGCCCCGCTCCGCCGCTCGCTCGATGAGCAGACTCGCCACCTGGTCGCGCAGCGCTGGGGCAACCCGCACCGTGAACTCGGCGGCGCCGTGCTCGGCAACCACCCGCCGCACCCACGTCTCCACTCGCTCCCGAGGCAGCACCACCTCCGCCGCGAGCACCTCCCTTGCCAGCTCCAGCGCGAGGGTGATGACCTCGCTGGCGTCGGCCTCGAGCACTTCGCGCTCGAGCCGACCGAGACGTTCAAGGACCGCATCCAGCGTCGCGCGGCGAGCTTCCACCTCGGCGCGAGCTTGGCCAAGCTCGGCCTCGAGCACTTCGCGCTCGAGCCGACCGAGACGTTCAAGGACCGCATCCAGCGTCGCGCGGCGAGCTTCCACCTCGGCGCGAGCTTGGCCAAGCTCGGCCTCGAGCTCGGCTCGCGCCTGGGCGCGTCCGCGGGCCTCCCCCCTTCGCTCCGCTTCCTCAAGCAAGCGCTGGGTAACGAGCTCGGCGCCCTCGCCGCGCACCAGGACGTCCACCGGCGGCAGGTCCACCGCGCCCACCGGCGCGTCGCCGCGGATGATGCGAGCCGCGCTCACTGCACCAGCTCCTCATCGGCTCGTGCCACCGTGATCTCGCCAGCTGCCTCGAGCTCGCGCACGACGCGCAGGATCTGAGCCTGAGCTGCCTCCACCGTGGAGAGTCGGACCGGCCCGAGGAGCTCGATCTCCTCGGCGAGATCCTCGGCGGCACGCTCGGAGATGTTGGCCATGATGCGCGCGACCAGCTCCTGTGAGACCCCTTTGAGCGCCACGGCGAGGTCCTTGGGCGAGACCTGGCGCAGGATGCGCTGGAGTGTGCGGTCGTCGAGGACGCTGAGATCCTCGAAGACGAACATCTGCTCACGGATGCGATCGGCGAGCTCGGGGTCGATCGCCTCGAGATCGGAGAGGATCCGCCGCTCCGTGCTCTGATCGACGTTGTTGAGGATCTCCACCACCGTCGCCAGCCCGCTGCGCAGCGCCACGGGGCCCTGCTTGGTGAGGCCGGCGAGTTTGCGCTGGAGCACGGTAGCTGCCTGTTCGATCACGAGGGGATCGACACGCGACAGCAACGCGATGCGCCGCGCGACGTCGGCCCTTGGCTCCTCCGGCATGGCAGCGAGCACCTGGGCAGCCAGGTCAGGGGGCACGTTCGCAAGGATGATCGCCACGGTTTGAGGGTGCTCGGAGGTGAGGAAGCTCACGAGCTGGAAGGGCTCGACGTGGTCGAGGAAGGCGAGCGGGTTCGACACGCTCTGGCCCGTGAACTGCGCGAGGATCTCCTCCGCCTCGCGCTCACCCAGCCTGGCCGCCAGGATCTCGCGCGCGGTGTCCACGCCACCTTGGCCGACGGTCCTCAGGGCGATCACCGAGTCGACGAACTCGCTCATGATCTCGGTGATGGTCTCCTTGTCGAGGCTGGGGAGCTTGGCGATCTCCAGCGTCAGCGCGACGGCCTCCGACTCGCTCATCTGGCGCAGGACCCGGGCGGCCAGATCCTTGCCGAGCTGGACGAGAACCGCGGCCGCCTTCTGCGTCCCGGTGAGCTCCTGGGCCTTGGTCACCGCTTGGACCTCGCGTTCATCCAGACGCGCAGCAGCTTGGCAACGTCTTCGGGCTGGCGATCGATGTAGTCAAGGACGTCCTCACCCACGACGGGCTGGCTCTGCGGCAACGCCACGGCGGGCAGCTCCTCCGTCGGTGCGTCCAGCCGACCGATCCCGCCAGCAAGCGCTGGCTTGAGCTCGTCCGGAAAGAGGGGCTCGACCTCGGTACGCGCCGACGCCCGCGACATGAGCAGGATGGCGCCGAGCGCGCCCGCCACGAGCAGCACGATCTTGCCAATACCAAGCAGCGAGTCCAGGAGCGAGCCCGTCGCTGATGGCGAGGTCGTCGCCAGGTGCGGGAACGGCAGCGCGACGACGGAGAGCGTGTCGCCGCGGGAGGGCACGATCCCCGCCGCCGCCGCGACCAGCTGGCGCAGGCGTGCGAGCGAGACACCCTTGACGTGCGAGTTCACCGCGACGGCGACGCTGAGGCGCTGGATGGCTCCCGGCGCCTGCTGGATCACTTGGCTCACCTGGCCGATGGCGTACTGCGTGCTCGACGAGGTCTGGCGGTAGTTCGAGACCTGGTTGCCGGTCGTGGCGATGCCGGCCTGGCCGAGGGTGCCACCCGGCACGGTGCCGTTACCCGTGAACGTCTGGGTCTGCGTCTGGGTCTGGGTCGGCGCGGTGACCGGCTTGCCGTTGCGGGTCTGGATGGACTGGGTCTTCGTAGTGACCTGGCTGGTGGAGAGCGTCGCCGCGACCCGAACGTTGGCGTTGCCCGGGCCCACGACCGTGTCGAGCATTGACTGCAGCGACGCCTCGAGCTGGGAGTCGAAGGCCTGCTGACTCTGTGACCCGCCTTGGGCATTGATCCCCAGTCCTGGCGCTGCCAACACGTCGCCGTTCTGGTCGGCGACGGTCACGTTGGAAGCGCTCATGCCTGGGATGGCGCTCGCAACGAGGTGCACGATGGCCTCCACCTGCGTTGGCGTCAGGTTCACGCCCGCAGCGAGCGTGACGATCACCGAGGCGCTGGGCTGGGTGCTCTGCCCGATGGCGAAGGCGTCCGTCGGCGGGAGTGCGAGGTTGACCTGCGCCGACTGCACGCCGTTGATTGCCTCGATCGTCTGCTCCAGCTGCGACTGCAGCGCTGCTTGATAGTCCGCCTGCTGCGTGATCTGCGAGCTGGTGATGGAGAGTCCGTTCAGCGAGGTGAGGCCCGCGGTCTGCGAGGGCAGTCCAGCCTCAGCGAGGGCGACGCGCTCCTGGTCGACCATGCTCTGCGGCACGAGGATCGTGCTGCCCCCGTTGGTGAGCTCGTAGGGCACGCCCGCGCTCTGGAGCTTGGCAGTAATGGCCCCGGCGTCCTGGGCGCTGAGACCCGAGAAGAGTACCCCGTAGCTCGGCGCGGACCCCAAGGTCGCCAGCAGCGCTCCGATGGCGATGACGATGGCGAGTCCCACCGCCACCACGGCCTTCTGGCCAGTGGTAAAGCCGCTCCCGAAGCGACGCAGCGCGTCGCGGGCACGGGTGAGCGCGTCGTTGGATGCCACGTCTTGCTCCTAGAACTGCGTCGACATGATCTGGGTCACGGCCCCGACAACGCCGTTGCGCACTGCGACGGCGAGCTCGGTGGTGAGCAGGGACTCGGTGGAGGCGACCATCGCGTCGCTGATGTTGGCCTGGCCGGTCGCGACCCCCTGGGCTTGAGCGTTAGCGCTGGCCTGGGTCGAGGCCAGCTGGTCGATGACCGAGCCGAGCACCTGGGCAAAGCCTCCCACCTGCGCGTTGGGAGCAGCGCTGGCTCCCGGTGCTGCCTGGGCGAGCGCGGAACTGATCGGAGGAATGGCCGGGATCATGCCTGGATCCCCAGGATCGCTTCGTAGGCAGTCTTGGCCTGGTTGATCACCGCGACGTTGGCCTGGTAGGAGCTCTGCGCGTTCACGAGGTCTCCCAGCTGCTGGGCGAGGGAGATACCTGGCGTCTTGACGTAGCCCTGGGCGTTGGCCAGCACCGAGGTGGGGTCGTAGGTCAGCTCACCGTTCGGCCGCGGCGTGACGATGGCCTCGACCTGCACCCCAGCACCGAGCGGCGTGGTCGTCGAGGGCACGCCTGGTGCGGGCGCAACCTCTACTGGCTGGACGAGAACCGCTTGCTCCTGGTAGATCGGCTGATTCGTCGCGGCGACGTCGTTGACGTTGGCGACGTTGGACGCGATGGTATCGAGCCATGTCTGCTCCGTCGTCACTCCGGTTGCCGCGATGGCGATGGTGCCAAAGAGCGTCACTAGAACTGACCTCCCATCGAACCGGAGAGGATCTGGAAGTACGTCGTGAGCTGGTTCGCCACCGCTTGGTAGTCCATGGCGTTCGTGGTGGCCTCAGTGAGCTGCTGGGCCAAGGAGACGTTGTTGCCGTCAAGGCCGACGGGGTTCGTCGACGGCGCGACGCTCACCGAGGCGGTGCCACCGTGCTGGAGTGCTGCAGCCAACGAGGAAGCGAACGAGACGTTCTCCTGGATGTAGCCGGGTGTGTCGACGTTGGCCACGTTGTTGGCGATCGCCGCGCTCTGGGCCTGCAGAGCGTCCAACGCGAAGCTCAGCGCTTCGACGGTCGTGCTCACGTGGGGTAGCCTCCCTCACCATGTCGAGCCTTCCGTGGTCGTCGACGTTCGCGTCCTGCGTCCGAGGGAGCCTTCGGCGCCTCTCTGGAACACCTTGAGTTCTTGCTGGCGAGGCTGCACGCAGCTCGCGATGCGCCCGAGTCACGCCAGGGAGGCCGCGCGCCAATAATTAACTTCAGCTTTGTCATTTATCGCAAAATTCGCTAGTGTCACCTAGAGAATTAATGCACTCCGCTTGCTAGACTCCCAGCGCAACGACGCCACGACGGCGTCAGGAGACACGAGCACCAAGCTCGGCGTCCCGCGATCGAGAAGGGGTCGCGAGTGGGGGACCGAGGTGGCGAGCCGGGCGTCGCACGAGCTCTTGACCACGAGCGACGCCACCTAGCACAGCGTCGTGCGATGCGCCACGAGAGATCCGCCCACACACAGGCGAGGGAGTCGTGTCGGCCCTCGCGGGGATGCACGCTGTCGCACACAAGGTGGCAACCCATGCACCGAGGTGAGGGAGGGGGTAGGAACCGTGAGCATCGCTAGCTCCATCGCTGTGCTGGCGGGGGTCGCCAGCATGCTCGCAGCTGGCCTTGGCGTCACCCTCCTAGCTCCGCAGCACCGTCACCGCGCCGCTCGGATCACCGCCCTCGCAGCCTGGGCAACGTTCGGGCTCGCCGCGACCGCCGACTTCGCTGCGCTTCTCGAGGGGCAGCGCGCCATCGGTATGGGGAGACTGACGCTCCCGCTCGGCCTTGGGCACCTCGAGCTTGCCACGCTCATCAACCCGCTCACACTCATCGTCTTCACGCTCGTCGCGTTCGTGGGCTCGATCGTCGTGCGCTACTCGAACTCGTACCTGCGAGGGGAGCCGCGTGAGATCGTCTTCTACCGATGGCTCGCACTCACGCTGGGGCTGTTCCTCCTGCTGATCGTCTCCGACAACCTCTGGGTCTTCTGGCTGAGCTTCGTGGCCACCAGCCTCACGCTCCATCGACTGCTGCTCTACTACCCCGAGCGGCCGGTGGCGGTGGCTGCGGCCCGCAAGAACTTCCTGCTCGCTCGCCTCGCCGACGCGACCCTGCTCGTAGCGTTCGTCATCCTCGCACGCGACACCCATGCGTCGAGCTTCACGGGCGTCGTCCGGTGGCTCCACGCTGGCCACCCCGTGGGGCCCTTGCTCGAGGTCGCAGCCGGCCTTGTGGCCATCACCGCCATCGTGAAAAGCGGGGTCTTCCCCTTCCACGGCTGGCTCATCCAGGTGATGGAGGCGCCCACGCAGGTCTCGGCCCTGCTCCACGCTGGACTCATCTACACCGGAGCCTTCATCGTCCTGCGTCTGAGCTGGTTGATCGCTGCAGTGCCGTGGGTGTGGGTGCTGCTGGGTCTCGCGGTCCTCGGGGTGGCCGTGTCCTCGCTCATGATGACCGCCGAGACCAACATCAAGGAGTCGCTCGCCTACTCCACCTCCGCTCAGCTCGCGTTCATGATGATGGAGTGCGGACTCGGCCTCTACAGCGTGGCTGTCCTGCACATCGTGGCCCACTCCCTCTACAAGGCTCACGCCTTCCTCTCGTCGGGAAGCGTCGTGGATGTCCACCGAGGCGCGGTGCTCACCAAACAGACTCATAGCCCAGGCTTGGTGCACATCGAGCTCACGCTCGTCCTGGCGGCCGTGGAGACGTTCCTGGTCGCGACCCTCTTCCGCGTCCGCCTGAGCACCGACCCCACGCTGGTCGCCGTGGGCTTCGTCGTCGCGGTCGCGGCGGGACAGCTGCTGCTTGGCGGGTTTGCGCACGGGGAGCGCACCCGTCGCCTCCTCGGGCGCCTCGTCGGGCTCAGCCTGCTCATTACCGTGGCCTACTTCGCGCTGCACGCCCTTGCAACCTCCGTGCTCGGTTCGACCATCCCTCCCGAGTCGCTGCAGGCGGCCCGCATTCCGGTCTGGATGACCGCCCTCGTGATCGCGACCTTCCTTGCGCTCTTCCACCTCCAGAGCCTCTTGGAGCGCATCAACCGCACCGGCTGGGGAGCAGCGCTCTACGTCGCGATCTCCAATGGCCTCTGGGTGGATCTCGCGCTCAGCCAGCTGCCCTGGCTCGATCCCTTCCGGCGGCGGCCCACCACGGCGCACGCTGCGCACCCCGTGCGGACCGCGAACACCCAGGAGCTCCCCGAGTTCCCCGACGATCACCTCGAGCAAGCCGCAGCCCGCGCGTGCGATCGCGTTGCCCCGCTCTGGCCGCTGCGCCACTTCGTGGCGGTCAACCCGTTCTTTGGCATCCGCGACATGGAGTTCTGGGAGGCGGATCGCTACGTGGCCAGCTTCGTCGGTACCGGGCTCACGATGCCTCTGGCCTACTACCGTGAACGCTTCCACGAGGGGCGCTTCGGACGTGCCGACATCGAACAGGCGCTCGCGGAGCTACGTGCCCCCTTCGACGTCCATGAGGTCCTGCGCGCCCTGGAGAACGATCTCGACACCAAGCTGCCACGGATCCCCACCGCGACGGACGCTCTCGCAGCCCACGACCGACACGACTGGTCAGCACTGACGACGGAGCGGCTCAGCCACTTCTTCGCGACCTACTTCGACGAGGGCCAGGCAACCTGGCATCTCCCCTGGGCGCACGCCTCCCTCTGGGAGGCGTGGCGCTCCTGGGTCCGCTACGACCTCACCCCTCGCATCGTCGGCCTCGGCAGGCTCGACGTCGACCGGCTGCCAGCCGACGCCCACCAGGCGCTCGCGTGGGCCACCGAGGTGCTCCAGGTCCCCCGCGACCTGCTAGAGGACTACTTCGTCGCCGCGCTCACCAGCGTCAACGGCTGGGCGTCCTGGGCGCGCTACCTGCGCTGGCAGGCCGAGCTCGTCGGTTCGAGCGACACCTCGCTCACCGAGCTGCTCGCCGTGCGCGTTGGCGCCGACGCCCTTGCCTGGCTCGCCAAGGGCGACACCGAGCTGCTCGAGGAGTGGCACCTCGCGCTGCGCGCTGCCGTCGCCATGCGCAGCGAGCAGCAGCGCATCACCCCCGCCAGTGTGATCCACACCGCCTTCGAGATCGGCTATCGCCGCAACGTCGAGCGCTCGCTGCGCACGACGCGCACCGAGGCCAAAACGCCACGGCGCCCCCTCGCGCAGCTTGCGTTCTGCATCGACGTCCGCTCCGAGCTGCTGCGACGCTCGCTCGAACAGGTGAGCGCCGACGTCCAGACCATCGGCTTCGCTGGCTTTTTCGGGGTGCAGATGGAGTTCGTGCCTTTCGGCACCGACACCCCCAAGCGACACCTGCCGGTGATCTTCAACCCGCCCTACCGCGTCCGTGAGGACCTCGTCGACGCCGACGACCAGGAGCGGACCCGCGAAGCGGAGCGGCGTCGGCACCGTCTGCGTGCGCAGCAGGCGTGGAAGACCTTCAAGACCTCGGCCGCTTCCACCTTCACCTTCGTGGAGTCGGTGGGGCTGCTGTATGCCCCCAAGCTCTTCGGCGACGCGATGGGGCTCTCACGCACCGTGCCGCACCCGGATCGCAAGGGTCTTCGCGAATCAACGTCGCGCCGACTGCGCCCCCGCCTGACCCCGCTCGGCACACCGTCAGCGAGCGATGGCATCCCGGAGACCAAGCTCGCTGAGATTGGGGCGTTCATCCTGACCAACATGGGGCTCACCGAGGGCTTCGCGCCACTCGTGGTCTTCGTTGGCCACGGCGCCACCACCGTCAACAACCCGCAGGGTACTGGCCTCGACTGCGGAGCTTGCGGCGGCCAGACGGGCGAGGCCTCTGCACGCGTGGCTGCCGCGCTCCTCAACGACCCGCGCACGCGCACAGGTCTGGCCCAACGGGGCATCGTCATCCCCGACGACACCGTCTTCGTGGCAGCCCTCCATGACACCGTGACCGACGAGGTCAAGCTCTACGACGTTGAGGAACTGCCGGACGAGCATCGACAGTTGACCGAACGGCTTGCGCGCTGGCTCGACGAGGCAGGAGAGCGCAGCCGGATTGCACGGGGCGCCGCCCTCGGCCTCACGACCGACGACGCCACGGCCATCGAGCGCGAGGTGCACCGACGCACCCACGACTGGGCTGAGGTCCGCCCGGAGTGGGGCTTGGCAGGTAACGCAGCCTTCATCGCTGCGCCACGAGCACGCACGCTTGGGATCGACCTCGCAGCACGCGCCTTCCTCCACGAGTACGACTGGCGACGTGACCTCGACTTCAGCACCCTCGAGCTCATCATGACCGCCCCGATGGTGGTCGCGAACTGGATCAACATGCAGTATTACGGCTCAATGGTGAATAACGAGCGCTTCGGCTCCGGCAACAAGGTCCTCCACAACGTGGTGGGGGGATCCATCGGCGTGTTGGAGGGCAATGGCGGTGACCTGCGTATCGGCCTTGCCATGCAGTCGCTCCACGACGGTACGCGCTGGATGCACGAGCCGATCCGACTCCACGTCTTCCTCGAAGCTCCTCGCGAGGCGATCGATCGGATCATCGCCGCCCACCAGCTCGTCGCCGAGCTGGTCACCAACGGCTGGGTGCACCTGTTCCAAATCGACGAGACCGGCACCATCTTCCGTCGCGACGCCGATGGAACCTGGGCAAGTGAGGAGGGGGCCTCCTACCCTGCCGCGAGCCTCGCAGGCGAGCCCTCGGCGACGATGACGGGCACAGACAGCCAGGCCGTCTGACCCCAAGCGAGCACCTCGTCGCAAGGCCAGCACCCCCGCTGACTGGGGTCGACTCGCGCTGGGGCGCTCCGATCCAACCCCCGTCAGCGGATCGGCTGCCGAGACGTTGCTCCTGTGCTGGCGCGAGCGCTCTGGTAGCGGCGCCCGCGTGTTGGTTGCCAACAATTGCCAACAATCAGCCAAGCGCGCTACGAGAACCCGCGCTGTGGGCGTAAGCCAGCCCATCCCGACGATGCACGCTGGGCAGCGTTGTCTCGACGCTCGCCCGAAGCTGCGGGGGCTAGCGGGTTAGACCGGCGTAGAGCAATGGGAGTCGCTCCGGCAAGCGCACCACGTTGTCGAGGACGACGTAGCCGGTGGGGCCGAAGATCCGCGAGACGTACTCGTCCGCACGGGGATCGAGGCTCAGGCAGAACGTCGAGATACCGAGCCGCTGCACCTCCTCCACAGCCTTACGAGCGTCCCAGCGCAGGTACTGGGGGTCGCGCACGTCGTTGTCAGCAGGCTCGCCGTCGGTGACGACAAGGAGCAGGCGCTTGGTCTGGGGTTGGCGCGCCAGGATCGAGCCGGCATGCCTGATCGCCGCACCCATGCGGGTCGAGAGCTGCCCCGTCATGCCGGCGAGGTGGGCTCGCACCCGCTCGTCGTAGGGATCAGCGAAGTCCTTGAACCGAAAGTACTCAACGTCGTGGCGGCCGTTGGAGTCGAAGCCGTGCAACGCGAACGGGTCGCCGATGCGGTTGATCGATTCGGCCAGCAGCACCACCGCCTCGCGCGCGAGCTCGAGCACGGTCTGGTCGGATCCGAAGACGACGTCGTTGGTCGACTCGGAGAGGTCGATGAGCACGAGCACCGAGATGTCCCGCACCTTGCGCACGGTGCGCAGCATCACGCGCAGATCCGGTGGCGTCCCGAGCCGGCGGTCCACCATCGCCGCCACCGCAGCGTTGATGTCCAGCTCGTCACCGTCCTCCTGCTTGCGGATGCGCAGTAGGCCCTGGGGCTGGAGCGCCTCGATGATGAGGCGGAGCCGGGCAACGAGCGGGCGGTGCTTGACGAGGATCGCCTCCACGAGCGCCGGATCCCCCGCACCCGCTCGCTTCTCGAGCACCGTGCACCAGTTCGGCCGCTCAAGCTGCAGCTGGTAATCCCACTCGGGATAGTGGTAGGGCTCGGGCGGGGGTTCGCGGCCCTCCTGGGCGTTGACGCTTTCGGTCTCGCCGTCGCGGAAGAACTCGGTCGCTAGCACCCAGATCTCCTCGGCGTCGTCACCGGCGTTCGGGACGTCGACCTCGTTGATCATCTCCATCACGTTGACGTACTTGCGTACCTGGCTGGGCACGACGACGAGGTCACCAGCGGCCAGCTGCTCTCGCAGCACGTCCTCGAACTCGAAGAGGTAGGCGTTGTCGTCCCGGTAGAGGGGCACGGCGCGCAGCACGTCGCTGGGGGCCAGCCCACCAGCGCGATCGCGCAGCTCGGACGCGAGCAGGCGCACGAGCTCGGCATCGAGCGCCTCTGCCCCTGCGATCTGGGCATCGAAGACCTCGCGCACCCGCTGCACCCACGGGTTGGTATCCGAGTAGTCGGGATCCGCGAGCGCCCTCGCCCCACGCGCGAGCAGCGCCCAGCTCGCATCGCCCAGCTCGGCGCTCGCGACGTGGTGGGGGCGCCACAGCGTCGCAAGGCCAGGGAAGCGGGCGATCGAGGCCGCCTCCACCCTCGCGTCCTCGAGGAGGCCTGCCAGGGTACGCTCCAAGGTATCGAGGTCGTGGTCGTCGAGCTGGCGGCGGCTCGCAACCTGGTGTGCGGCGGCGTGGGCTGCAGCTGCCCGGTAGAGCTCGAGTCCACTGATGCGACGGGGCTCCCGGTCCGCAACGTCGAGGACCAGATCGTCGTAGGCGTCGGGGAGGTGGATGATGAAGCCCTCGATGGACGGCCGCACGACCTCGGAGCCGTCGAAGTCGCCGCTCTCGGGGCGCAGGAAGAAGTCGCGGCCCCAGAGCGCTCGCAGGTACATCCCCAGTCGCCGCTGCACATCGATGAAGAGCGTGCCCTTGCGCTCGCGCTGGAGCACTGCGAGTGCGTCGGGCGTGGCCAGCGAAAAGTACTGCACCTGGGTGTCGAAGTCGAACTTGTGCGCCTGTGCTCCCCACAGGGCCCAGCGGCGCAGTCCACCGAGCGTGAGCTGGCCGAGCAACACCTCGAGCCGGTCGAGCATCGGCCGCACCCCTCGAGGCGCGGCAGCGAGCAGCTGGTCAATGAGGCCGAGGTAGGAGCGGAACAGCTCCGGGTCCCCCAGCCGCTCCGCGGCGATCGGGCTCGTCTGGATCACGGCCGCGATCACAGAGGCGCTGGTCTTCGAGTACATGGCGATCGCGGCGGAGACCAGCTCACGTACGGCGTCCTCGCCCAAGGCTCGCGCCACAGCCGGGGCACTCTCAAGGAACGACACCACGAGATCGCTGCCGCGCCCCAGCGCCTTGAGGTTGAGCGCCGCCCGGAGATAGTACTCGACCAGGCCCCGGGGGCTGAAGACGCGAGCAGTCTCCTCCCATGCGCCTCGGAGCACTTCCTCGGCGTGCTCGCCCAGCTCGTCGAGGAGGTCCCGGTACTCGTCGAGATCGATCGCCATCGGCCGCCCTAGAAGAAGGTGGCGATCGCCGCCTCAAGCGCGTCGCGCATGTCGGGGTCGTCCGTGATGGGGCTCACGAGCGTCATGCGGCAGGCCGCGACACGGTCGATGCCCTGGGCGATGAGGCTGCCGGCGTAGATGAGCATGCGGGTCGAGATCCCCTCGTCGAGCCCATGGCCCTTGAGGTTGCGGGCGCGCTCGGCGATCGAGACCAGCTTGTCGGCCACCTCCAGGCTCGCTCCGCTCTCATGCGCCACGATCTCGACCTCGACGGCGTGCTCAGGGTAGGTGAAGTCCATCGCGCCGAAGCGCTGCTTCGTCGACTGCTTGAGGTCCTTGAGCAGGCTCTGGTAACCCGGGTTGTAGGAGATCACGACAACGAAGTCGGGGTGGGCATGGACGACCTCGCCCTTCTTGTCGAGGGGAAGGATGCGGCGCGCATCCGTGAGCGAGTGGATCACCACCGTCGTGTCCTGGCGCGCCTCGACGACCTCGTCCAGGTAGCAGATCGCGCCGTAGCGGGCGGCCAGCGTGAGCGGGCCGTCCTGCCACCGGGTTCCGCTCGCGTCGAGCAGGTAGCGGCCGACGAGATCGGACGCAGTCATGTCCTCGTTGCAGGCCACCGTGATCAGCGGGCGCCCGAGCTTCCACGCCATGTACTCCACGAAACGGGTCTTGCCGCACCCGGTAGGGCCCTTCAGCATCACCGGCATACGCACGGAGTACGCTGCCTCGAAGAGCGCGACCTCGTCGCCGACCTCCCGGTAGTAGGGCATGTCCCGAATGAGGTAGGGTTCGACCTCCTGGGCAACCATCTCACGGCCTCCTCGTCGTCGTGGGATCGACCAGCGTGCGCACGCCGGCTAGTCGGGCCAGACCCGTCGCGGCCTCGAACGCCGGACCGGGGGATCAATCGCTGGTTCTGTCGCTGGCTCGGGGGCCGGCGCCGTGCTGCGCCGCTTGCGCGGCGTTCGTGGTGGCGAGGTGGGCTCGTCAGTGGGAGCGGCCGCCTCGCCCGCACTCGCGCGCAGCGCCTCAACCTCCTTGACCTCGCGAGCGAGTCGCTCGCTCAACGACTCCGCACTCATAGCACCTCCCTCAGGACGGCCTCGATATCCTCCACGGCCCCGAGGCCCCTCGCGCCGAGTCCGTAGACGCTCGTTCCCTCCAGCGCGGCGAGCCGAAAGGCTGCGCGCTTGCGCACGCCAACACGGGCCACCTCAACCCCTGCCTTCGTCAACCCATCGCGCAGCGCCCGCGACAGCGCGCTCTGGGGCTCCACCTGGTTCAGCACCACCGTGGCGCGAAGCTGCGGGCGCCCGAGCCCCCGGAGCACCTCCATGGCCTCGACGCTGGCCCAGACGTCTACCGGCGAGGGCAATACTGGCACCAGGACCACGTCCGCCTGCTCGAGCAGTACGAGCACGGCTGGGTCGCTCATACGCGGCGGACAGTCGACCACCACCGCATCGTGGTCCTGCCGAAGAGCTGCCAGCTCGTCCGCCGGGGCAGACCCGAGCTCCCGCAGCGCTGGCAGCCCGCCTCGCCCACTTCCGATCGCGACCCAGGTGGTTAGCGAGCGCTGCCCGTCCGCGTCGACGAGCACCACCGAGCCCCGCCTGGCAAGGCCGGCGCCGAGGTTGAGGGCCAGCGTGGTCTTGCCGGTACCACCCTTCTGGCTCACTACCGCGACGGTGCGACCCACGACCGCTCACCCCGCACCCTCGTCATCGACGAAACGCCGGGCGAGCTCGTCGAGGGCATCGGCAACCGCGATGGCCGCCGCACCGAAGGCCGTCCTCGCGTCCGCGTCGATCGACACCGTCACCTGCGTGCGCTGGAAGCTCAGGTTGGGGTGGTAGCCGAGCTCGCGGAAGCGCTCAGCGAGCTCGTCGAGGAACCGACGGGTCTCGCTGTAGGAATCGAAGCCGAACCGCCAGGTCCAGGTGTTCCCGTCTGAACGCTGCGGGATCCCGGCCGACTCAGCCATGCAGGCCTGCCCCTGAACGCACCTGAGCAACCAGCTCGTCGATGTCGGCGAGGTGGTGGAGCTCCTCGTCGAGGAGGGCTGCGAAGAGCTCGTGAGCAAAGTGGTGGTGGAAACGCTCGCAGTAGGACGCTGCCTCCTCGTAGAGGCGGATCACCTCCACCTCGAGCTCGCGGTCGACCTGGAGGATCGCCTCCACCGTGCGCCCAAGGCGCGGTGGAGGCACGTCGATCCCGCGGAACGGCGTGCCCGTCGCCACCATCACGTCGACGATGCGGCGCTGGTGATCGAGCTCGTCCTGCGCGTCAGCGCCGAAGCGCTCGGCCAGGTCGACCACGCCCCACCTCGCCATGAGGCTCGCCTGCGCCAGGTACTGGTGCACGGCCACAGTCTCGGCTCGCAGCGCGCGCAGGAGGAACCCGCTGAGTCGTGGATCGCTCACCGTCGGCTGCGAAGGCTAGGTCGTCGCGCCGTAGGGATCACGCTCCGGCGTCTCGGGCAGGATCTTCTCCACCTCGCTGTGGACGCGGGCGATGATGTGGGCAGCCACGAGACCATCCCCCACCCGCTCGCACGCATCAGCACCGGCGCGCACCGCTGCGTTGACCGCGCCGGTCTCACCGCGCACCATGACGGTGACGTAGCCGCCACCGACGAACTGGCGCCCCACGAGGCGCACCTCTGCCGCCTTCGTCATCGCGTCAGCGGCCTCGATCGCGGGGACTAGCCCCCGCGTCTCGATCATGCCGAGCGCGATACCGCTCACCTGGCTTGCCATGTCCCTTGCTCCCTTCGCCTCGTAGGCCTATGCCTCCGACGAGAAGTCCCCGTCGGGCAGGATCTTCTCCACCTCGCTGTGGACGCGGGCGATGATGTGGGCAGCCACGAGACCATCCCCCACCCGCTCGCACGCATCAGCACCGGCGCGCACCGCTGCGTTGACCGCGCCGGTCTCACCGCGCACCATGACGGTGACGTAGCCGCCACCGACGAACTGGCGCCCCACGAGGCGCACCTCTGCCGCCTTCGTCATCGCGTCAGCGGCCTCGATCGCGGGGACTAGCCCCCGCGTCTCGATCATGCCGAGCGCGATACCGCTCACCTGGCTTGCCATCCCTGCTCCTTCCTACATCGTCGCTGCTGCGACGCTGCCATCTCCCGACTGTGCCTCCCGCAGGCCGCTGCCTCGGCAACCTTGCTGTGCTCCCTGCGCGCTCTGCACCACGGCGCGCGCTCGCCGAGCCGCACCACGACCCACCTCCTCGTCTGTCTCGCCCGCTCACTCCTCCCAGTGGTCGATGATCCCGACGATGGTGAGGTCGGTCGGGTACTCCTTGTCGCCGGTCGCTGCCCGGCTCCCCGACCCGCTCACCGCGATCACCCAGTCACCCGGGACACACCCCACGGCATCCACCGCGACGCTGCGGGAACCGTTCTTCTCCTTCACCACGAGCAAGGGAAGATTCTTGAGCTCGCTGATGCGGTTCGTCGACACCAGCGTCTTCTCAACCTGGTAGATCTTCACCGCGCACCTCCCGGACCTACGCGGTAGCTCGGCTCCTCGTCCTCCATCTCGATCGGCTCGATCGGGCTGGCGAACGGAGCGTCCTGGATGGTGAGGTCGCACACCAGGAGCGAGCGCCGACACAGCTCCTCATAGCGAGTACGGATGGCATCGCGCACGCGCAGGCAGCGCTCGATAGCCCGCTCCCGACTGCCCGGCACGCGCCGGTCGTAGCGGTAGTGGATCGCTACAGGGATGGGAAGCCCGTGGCGCAGGTTCAGGCCTTCGAAGATGTGGATGCCAACGTCGAGATCGGCGACCGCCTCCTCCACCGTGTGGAGGTAGACGAAGTAGGCCAGGTTGCGCAGCTGGAACTCCTCGAAGCCGTCCCCAACCGAGATGAACAGCTCGTTGTGGCCAATATCGGGGTAGCACGCACCCCACCTCTCGCAGACGTAGTCGATCTGGGAGAGGTTGTTGATGAGCAGCGTCGCGATGAGGCGACGCATGCCCTCGTGCGGGCTGCTCCCGCCAGCCGCACGCGCTGCCGCCTCGATCGCATCGTAGATTGCCAGCCGTGCTCGATCTGGGTCGAGGAGCATGGTCGCTTGGTAGAGCTCGGCGTTGTCCACGTAGCGATCGAGGGCGAGGTCCCCACGCTCGTCCGGCACGTGCACCCGGATCGCGTCCGTGTCGGTATCGACGCCGATAAGCAGCAGGTCCACCGAAGACCCGCAGCAGTAGCTCGCCTCGATGGCCTGGCGGAACTCGCGAAGCCGCTGGAGCGCAGCCGCGGCAGCGCGCCGGGTATCCGAGCCGTGGGCCGCGCAGCCCTGGTGCTCAGGGTCCGAGCTCGACCAGTGGTAGATCGCGATCTTGAGATAGCGTGTGGGCACCTCGGGGGAAACCGGGTAGCCCTCCCGGTAGCGCCGGAACTCCGTCTGTACCCACCGCTGCACGTTGGCCTCGACGTCGAACATGGCGCCGGCGTAGGCCTTGCGGCTGTGGATCGCATCGTCGGGGAGGCGCAGGGTGTAGCGGATCACGCCCTTGAGCCTGCCATCCGAGCACGGAGAGATGTCGACGGCGTGGTAGCCGCACTCGAGGAAGAAGCTCTCCATGCCGCCGTCACCGCCGTTGGTGAGCGCGTGAGTCTCCTCGGCAGCGGCACGAATGACGCGGCCCATGACGTAGCCGTAGATCGCTCGCATGTCCAGCGGCGCAATCCAGGCATCCTCAAGCAGTCGTGAGGGGAGCGTGAAGCCGAATGCCTCGTCAGCCACGGCCTGCGCCCGTGCCACGAAGTCCGGATGCGTCTGTAGCTGCGCGATGCGTCGCAGCGCCGGTACGACAGCCTGAAAACGACCTCGCAAGTGCTCGTCGAAGTGGCGCAACCGAGCGTTCTCAGCGAGGTTGCTGAGCGGGTGGCGGCACGACGTCGCCTCCGCGATGCCGCACGCGAGCGCCGGTGGTGCCGGCACCTCAAGGTGCGGGGTCGCCTGTCGGCGCAACACCGACGCCTGGGGGGTCCCGAGGCCGACGGGAGCGACAGCACGACGCCGTTCTCGGCGGCTCCTCGTGTTCATGGTTGGCTGCCCACGCTGCTCACGGTGTCTGCCATCACCCGCGCGATCCGCCCGAGAACGTCACCACCGGCCCTTGGCTCACGCCACCAGCACTCCCCGTGATGCGGGTACTGGCCGGCCCCGCCTCAGGGGCTGCTTCTCGAGCCATCGGTCGCGGGGCGCGACCCGTACCGCGCAAGGTGGGGTTGCGCATCGCCGAGGCCCCTTCAGTGCCCGTGATGCGCTCGCTGCGACCCCAGGCATCCCCGGTGATCGCGAACCCTTGCTCGCGTCCTTCGCCGGTGACCTGCGGACCAGTCCAGGCGACCCCACCGTCGAACTCGTCATCGCCGTAGCGGAACTCCGGCGTCCCCGAGACCAGACCGGGGGCGAGGTTGAGCGGACCCGTGATGCGCTGGCCGGCGCTACCCCAGCCCGTCCCGGTAATGCGCTTGGAGGCCCTCCCTCGGGCCGCTGCGGCCGGACTCACGATGGAGAAGCCACGGGGGGCGTCGTCCATCCCGCCTCCGTAGCGCCTGGGGTTGGCCTGGTAAGGGGTACCGCTGATCGCTGCGGAAGCGCCGCGCTCAGCCCCGGTGACCTTGCCGTTGCCGACTACGGCTGTGCCCGACACCGACCACGCACCGCTTGGCGGCTCGGCAGCCCTGGGCAACTCGTCGGTGGCACAGAACTGGGCGTACTCGTTGGGTCCGGTGTAGGGGGTGCCGGTAACGTCCTCGCACAGCCCAGCATCGTCGCCGGTCACGACGGGGCTGTGCTCCAACCCGGTGCCGGTGACAACCTGCCCCCGCCACGTCGCCGCCACCGTAACCTTCTCCGTGGAAGGCAGCGGCTTGCGGTTACACGCCTGGTACTTGGCGAGGCTGTCCTCGTACTCCGTGCCCGTCACCTCGACGCACTCGCCTCGCTCGGCACCGGTGATCTTTGGCGTCGTGGAGACCAGGGTCCCGGTGACGGGACGACCCCTCACCGTACTCATCACGCTGACCTTGTGGGGGACGGAGGTACCGTTGCGCGTGATGCCTCGAATCCACTCCGCGTTCTGGTACTGGCTGCCGGTAACGCGACGCGTCGCCCCCTCCTCTCCTCCGGTCACCGGAGCAGCACGATTGGGGTCGGCGCCGGTCACGGGCAGGCCGAGATCGGTCGGGCTCACGGTGACCTTCTCCGGGGCGGGCTCCGGGGCGATGCCACACTCCTCGGCCACGACGTAGGGGTCCACGTACTCCGTACCAGTCACGCGCTCGCACACGCCGAACTCGGCCCCAGTGACCTTGGCCGTCACGGTGACCGGGGTGCCGGTCACGATGTGGCCTCGCACCGTCGAGGAGACGGCGACCTTCGCCGGCACCTCGGGCGCGGGCTCGCCGCAGAGCTCCTCGTACTGCTCAAGGCCGGCGTACTGGGTACCGGTCACCACCCGGCAGGCGCCTGCCTCCGTGCCGGTGATGGCGACGGTAGGCTCGACCTGGGTTCCTGTCACGAGGTTGCCTGCCAAGGTCGTCCCTTCCTCAACCTTGGGCGGTGCGCCGCGATCGGCGCGGCGCCGCCCCGTGGGACGACACGCTGGGGCGTCCCCTCGACCCTCTCGACACAGCACCGCGCGACGCGCGCGGGCTGCCTCTCGACCGCTCAGACCAGCCAGCCGCACCGCGAGCGAACCCTGACCGCTAGCCGAGCTCCCACCGAGCTGTTGGTGCATCCCCCCTGGCGCTGTGGCTGCGGCTGCACGGGTAGCGGCGACGGCGGCCTTACCACGTTGGGAGCGAGCCATACGCAGCTCACGACCCCAGAGCCGCACAGGCGAGCACCACACACCCGGGGCAGCACACGCCTCCTCGGTGGCCGGCGCCGCAACTGCGTCGTCCACGTCGTGCGAGCAGCCACAGGATGCCTCGAGCTCAGGAGCGGCGACGACACGAGCAGCCTCGTCCTTGGAACCCCCCCGCGCGGCTACGCGCGACCCTCGCCGGACACTCCGGGAACCCTGGGACACGAGAGGCGAGGCTGCCCCGCTCTGCGAACGAGCGCGCCGACGAGCTCGCGCGGCTTCGCGCGCCTGCGCACTGTGCCCCGGCATCGCCGACTCGACCACCTTGCTCCTCCTCGTCGTGCAACTCTCTACCCCGTGCGTGCCGCGCTCTACCTACGAGGCCGCACCTCGGTACACCACGAATGCGATGCCCTGGCTCTGGGTGTAGTTGTCGTAGCCGACGAGGCGAACCAGGTGCGTCGGGTACGCACGGCGACACTCGTCGAGCTCGCGGAGGATCACCTCAGGATCCTGCTCGCCAAACATGGGCAGCTTCCACATGTACCAGTAGCGGCTCATGGAACGCTCGGGCTCGACGTGCTCGACGCTCGCGTTCCAGCCCTGACTGATCAAGTAGAGCACCTGCTTGCGAATCTGCTCGGGCGTCATAGGAGGCAAGTACGAGAACAGCTCGTAGCGCCTCCGATTGTGAAATTCCTGGATCTCGGCCACGCCTTCTCCTTACTGCGTGCGCTGGGCTCCCAACCGAGCCCAGCGCACCCGTCCAGCTCCCTACTTGTGACCTTCGCGCCTTACCGGTTGACCACGTCGAGCTTGTCAACGGTGTCAAACTCGAACTTGATCTCCTTCCAGGTCTCCATCGCAACCCGCAGCTCTGGGCTGTGTTGCGCGGCGGCCGTAAGGATCTCCTTGCCCTCACGCTCGACGTCGCGACCCTCGTTGCGTGCCTGGACGCACGCCTCCAGGGCGACTCGGTTCGCCGAGGCGCCAGCGGCATTGCCCCAAGGATGTCCGAGCGTGCCGCCGCCGAACTGAAAGACCGCGTCGTCGCCGAAGATCGTCAGCAGCGAGGGCATGTGCCAGACGTGGATGCCACCGGAGGCAACGGCGAAGACGCCGGGCATGGAACCCCAGTCCTGGTCGAAGAAGATCCCCCGACTACGATCCTCCGGGATGTAGGACTCGCGGATGAGGTCGACCCAACCCTGGGTCGCTGCCCGGTCGCCCTCGAGCTTGCCGACCACCGTTCCGGTGTGCAGGTGGTCACCGCCGGAGAGCCGCAGGGCCTTGGCGAGCACACGGAAGTGGATACCGTGGTAGGGATTGCGGTCGATCACCGCGTGCATCGCCCGGTGGATGTGCAGGAGCACGCCATTGCGCCGACACCAGCGAGCAAGTCCGGTATTGGCCGTGAAGCCGCCGGTGAGGAAGTCGTGCATGATGATCGGCATGCCAAGCTCCTTGGCGAACTCGGCGCGCTCGTACATCTCCTCAGGCGTCGGGGCGGTCACGTTGAGGTAGTGACCCTTGCGCTCTCCCGTCTCTTCTTGGGCGAGCTGGATGGCCTCGGCGACGAAGAGGAACCGATCTCGCCAGCGCATGAACGGCTGGGAGTTGACGTTCTCGTCGTCCTTAGTGAAATCCAGGCCTCCGCGCAGCACCTCGTAGACCGCACGCCCGTAGTTCTTCGCCGACAGGCCGAGCTTCGGCTTGATAGTGCACCCGAGCAAGGGGCGGCCGTACTTGTTGAGCTTGTCACGCTCGACCTGGATGCCGTGAGGTGGGCCGTTGCAGGTGTTCACGTATGCCAACGGGAACCGAACGTCCTCAAGGCGCAGCGACCGAACCGCCTTGAAGCCGAAGACGTTCCCCACCAGCGAGGTGAAGACGTTGACGACCGAACCCTCTTCAAAGAGGTCGATCGGGTAGGCCACGAAGGCGTAGAATGCGCTGTCGTCACCAGGGACATCCTCGATACGGTAGGCCCGACCCTTGTAGTAGTCGAGGTCCGTCAAGAGGTCGGTCCACACCGTCGTCCAGGTGCCGGTCGAGGACTCTGCCGCGACCGCGGCGGCCGCCTCTTCCCGATCAACACCCGGCTGTGGAACGATCTTGAAGCATGCGAGAATGTCCGAATCGAGCGGGACGTAATCAGGAGCCCAGTAAGTCTTCCGGTACTCCTTGACGCCTGCTTCATAGCGATTGGCAGCCATGCAAGCAACTCTCCTTGCTCAACCGCCCCGTGACCCTGCAACGTGTCATCAAAGGGCCGGACGGTTGCCGCCAGTCTACGAGACACCCCCTGCCCCGAGCCATCCCCCGTGGGGCAGACCATTCGGGGGAGATGGCGTTCCCCGCCATAGCATTCCCAAGCTTTTGCTTACGGATTGGGGATGCCCGTCCCCCTCGCCTACGCACGCTTCGCGCCCACGACACCCGCACAACGACACCCGCCAAAGAAGCTCCCAGCCCGCGCGCCACGCCGCGGGCTCGGCGAAGTGCACATGGCTCCTGCCACCACGCGCGCTCGTGCAAGCGCAGGGCTCGACGCCTCGGTCGCGTCCAGCTGGCACAGCTCGAGCTGGCTACTTCCTGAGCGCCTCGTCTGCCACTTGCCATCCCTCGAACGTTCGCGGTCTCGGCTTCGCACGCAGCATCGCTGTGCGTGGGGCCTGTGGCGAGGCTGTGCCGCAGCAGACTGGAGCCAGAGTGCAACGCGTCGCAGTGGTACGGATCTACGAGGATCCCGGGCGAGGACCCGGTCAGCATCGCGTGCTCGTCGATCGCCTCTGGCCTCGCGGGGTTGCACGCAGCAGGCTCGACATCGACGCGTGGCTCCGTGACGTGGCTCCAAGCACGTCGCTACGCCGCTGGTACGCCCACGATCCGGAGCGCTTCTTCGACTTCGCGCAGCGCTATCGCGCCGAGCTCCGCGAGGAACCGGCCAGCAGCGCGCTTTGCGAGCTGCGCGCCCACCTTCACCAGGGCCTCGACGTGGTCCTGCTCACCGCAACCCGTGATGTCGAGCACTCCGCCGCTCAGGTGCTCGCCGAGGTGCTGCGCGCCCAACCCTGAGAGCGCCGGCTTCGGAGCAAAGCAGCCAGCCCAGGGCGCGAGCGGGATGAGCAAGCGGAACTACTCGCGCGCCTCCCTGGAAGCTCGCTGACTGCGAGTTCGCCCTGCACACGCAGTAGCGTGGAGGCCATGAGCGAGACCAACGAGCGCCTGCACGTGGTGGTGCACGTCGACGACGCCGACGAGGAGCGCCAGCGCCTCGCGTTGCGCAACATCACGAACCTGCTCGCCGACGTTGGCCCCGAGAACGTCGAGGTCGAGCTGGTGTTCAACGGTCCCGCGGTGAGCGCGTGCCTCAAGGGCTCGCCGATCGGCGAGAGTTTGGCCAGCATCGCTGCGAACGCGAGTGTGCTCGCGTGTCGCAACGCGCTGCGCGCCGCCGACCTCGACGAGGCCGCTCTCGACCCGCACGTGCGGGTGATCCCCGCCAGCATCACGCACCTTGTGCGCCGCCAGCACGAGGGTTGGGCCTACGTGCGTCCATGACACCGTGAGCCAGCCCGCGCGCAACCAACCTTGGCCCCAGTGCGGCCCGCCCGCCTAGCCTCCTTGCGCGGTATGGCCAGCAAGGACACCGAACCCGCCGGGCCTGGATCGCGCAGTACCAAGGCCGCGCTGTTCGACGCGGTCGCCGAGGTCGCGCGCGCGCTCTCGGCCGGGCGACGGCTCGAGATCATCGACGTGCTGGCCCAGGGCGAGCGCTCGGTGGAGGACCTCGCCCGCGAACTCGACCAGAGCATCGCTAACACCTCGCGCCACCTCAGGATCCTCGCCCAGGTCGGCCTCGTCGATCAGCGTCGCGACGGCACCCGCGTCTACTACCACCTCGCCGACCGCGACATCGAGGAGCTCTGGGACCACCTCCGGGCGGTGGCTGAACGCCACTCGAGTCGGGTACCCCCGCGTATCCAGGCCTACCTCGGCCCACTCGACGACCTCGACGTCGTCGGCCGTGAGGAGCTGCTCGCGCGGTTGCGCGCCGGCACGGTCACCCTCGTCGACGTCCGGCCCCGGCCCGAGTACGAGGCGGGCCACATCGAGGGTGCGCTGAGCGTGCCGCTCACGGAGCTCGAGGAAGCGATCGCGTCGCTGCCGCGCGACGTCGAGATCGTTGCCTACTGCCGCGGACCGCTCTGCGCCTTCGCCCCTGCCGCGGTGCGCGCGCTCCGTCGAGCAGGACTGCGCGCCGCTCGGCTCGACGTCGGCTTCCCCGCCTGGCGCCGCTCCGGGCTGCCGGTTGCAGACCAATCCCCGGCGTCCGAGGACCCCTAGCACACCACGCAGCACGGAACGGTTCAGACCCCCTGGTGAAAGCAATTTCAAGTGGTTGCTTGAATACTTGACAGGTCCCGGCTACACTCACGGAGGTGGTGCCGTCCCGGCGCGTCACAGACGGTCGCTCCGACGCTCGAGGAGATCAACCATGCGAACCACCACGCTGGGACTGCGGGCGAACTGGTGGCAGTTCACCCTCTTCACCCTCATCACCCTCCTCATCGGGCTGACTGCTGGGGTCGAGCGCGTCACACTCCCGCCACTTGCCCGCCATGCGTTCGGCGTGACCTCGATCCTCTACACCGCGAGCTTCATCGCTGGCTTCGGCGCCATCAAGGCGCCGGCCAACCTGCTCGCCGGTCGCCTCTCCGATCGCCACGGACGACGAGGAATCCTCGCGATCGGCTGGCTACTTGCCATCCCCTACGCCGTGCTCGTCATCCTCGCGACGCACTGGTGGCAGGTCATTCTGGCCAACGCGTTCCTCGGCGCCAGCCAAGCCTTGACGTGGACGATGTCGGTCACGGCCAAGATCGACCTCGTCGGGCCAACGAACCGAGGGCTTGCAGTCGGGATCGACGAGTCCGCCGGCTACGTCGGGGTTGGCATCGGTGGCTTCGTCGGCGGCATCATCGCCGCGCACCTGGGGCTCCGCCCCGCCCCGTATCTCCTCGTGATCGGGGTGGTGGTGCTCGGCCTGCTCGTGACCCTGGGTCCCGCTCGCGAGACCGTCGGCTTCGCACGCCACGAAGCCAGCCAGCTGGGCCAACGCGAAGGGCCGACGTCCAACATCCAACCAACCAGCGCGCCCCGTCTCGGTCAGCTCGCCGCCTACGTGAGCTGGCGGGATCCCTCCCTACGGGCGGTAAGCCTGGCCGGACTGGTGAACAAGGTCGCCGACAGCGCCATGGCGACCGTGCTGCCACTGCTGCTCCTCGCCCGAGGAGCCCACCTGGCAACTGTCGGCCTCGTTGCGGGAGTCTACGCTTGGGTGTGGGGCCTCGGCCAAGTCCCCGGCGGTGCGCTCGCCGATCGCGTCGGCCGCAAGATCCCCATCGTCGTGGGTACCGCGCTGATCGCCGCGGGGCTCGGACTGCTCGGTGGCATTGCCGTCGCCTGGTCCTGGTACGTGAGTGCAGCCGTACTCGGGCTCGGCATGGCACTTGTCTACCCGAACCTCATCACCGCCGTCAGCGACACCGTTGAGGCGACCTGGCGCGGGGGTGCGCTCGGGGTGTATCGACTCTGGCGCGACGGCGGCTACGCGATCGGTCCCGTCGTGCTCGGGGTCGTCGCCGGTGCCTGGGGCATCCCTGCGAGCATGCTGGTGGCCACGGTGCTGGTCGGGGCCTCGGCACTCCTCCTTGCAGCAACGCTCGCAGAGACGCACCCCCAGCGCCGACGCGAGCCACCCCGCTGGCAGACCAACCCAGCAACCATCGGCCGGCGCGCCTCGCTGTACGACGCCGGGTCTCCAGCAGCCACGCCACCCGACACCCGACACGAGCCAGGAGGCCAACCATGACAACCCAACCAGGATCGGACCCTACGAGCGCGCTCGTCGCGGACCAACGCGCGCACTGGGAGCAGACGTATCAAGCCAATCCTCGGCTCTACGGCGAGGTCCCGAGCGAGGCTGTGCGCGCCGCGATCGAGCGCTTCGCCGGCTCCATGGTTCGCACCGTGCTCGAGCTTGGCGCGGGCCACGGCCGTGACACGCTCGCGCTGCTCGCCGCCGGCTACACCGTGACCGCCGTCGACTACGCAGCCACGGCGCTGAGCACCCTCACCGAGGAGGCTGCCCGGCGCGGTGTTGCCGATCGGCTGCACACGCTCGTCCACGACGTGCGCGAACCGCTGCCCTTCGCCGTCGGCAGCTTCGACGCCTGCTACTCCCACATGCTCTTCACGATGGCGCTCACTACCACCGAGCTCACAGCGCTCGCACGCGAGGTTCACCGCGTGCTGCGCACTGGCGGCTGGTGCGTCTACACCGCCCGCACCACCAGCGACGCCCACTTCGGCGCTGGTCGGGCTCTCGGGGACAACATGTTCGAGAACGGCGGCTTCATCGTCCACTTCTTCGACCGCCGGCTCGTAGAGCAGCTCGCAGCGGGCTTCGAGCTCGTAGAGGTCGACGACTTCACCGAGGGCGAGTTGCCTCGACGACTCTGGCGGGTCACGATGCGCTCGCTGGGATCACCCGCGCTGGGCTGATACCGGGGTGTGGCTGGCCGCACCACGCCGCGCCACTACAGCGGGTGCGCTGCGCGGTGGGCACGCTCGACCTGGTGCGAACCGAGAGAGCCGAGGCGAGCGCCACCCTCGCGCTGTCCCTACGAGAGCCGCTGTTGTCGGCCCTCGCCGCTGCCTCCTCGGCGTCGTACTGCCGTCTCGACGTCGGGGGCGGGTTCGCGCACCGAGGTCACACCCTGGGCGGCCAGTCGGCGCGCAACCTCGGGCACGATTCGTGCCCACACCAGCTCGACGGAGCGAGCCGCAAGCGCAGTCTCGAGGTCGCGCATGGCGCGCGCACCGGTGACGTCGGCGTCGCCGATGCCGTCCGCGTCGACGACGACCCGCCGCAGACCGGGCTCTCGCACGGCGAGCGCGAGCACCCGCTCGCGGATCGTGGTCGCGTCCGCGAACCACAGCGGTGCGCGCACGGCCACGACCACAACCCCGTCCACCCGCTCACCCATGGCAGTGCTCGACGGGTCGACCCAGTGGTCGGAGCCGGGCTCGCGCACGAGCTCGACGACCGTCGGCCGAGCGAGCGCACGCAGCCGGAAGGCCAGCGCCAGCACGATCGAGACCAGGATGCCTCGCTCAGCTCCCACGACGACCACGCTGGCGGCCGCGATGAGCGCGAGTGCGGTCTCAGCCCTCGACGTCGCCCAGAGCGAGCGCCAGTCGGCTCGGCGCACGAGGCGAGCGGCCACCACGAGCAGAGTGCCCGCAAAGGCAGCAGTGGGCGCGTCGGCGAGCAACCCGAGGCCCGCGACAGCAACGAGAGCGAGCACGCCAGCGGCGATGAGGTTGACCAGCTGGCTGCACCCCCCGGCTCGCGCCACGATCACCGAACGAGGAGGGCTCGCGTCGACCGCGAACGAGCCAAGGAGCGCTGCTGCCACGCTGCCCGCACCGACCCCGGCGATGTCGCGCGCGACCTCGCTCGACTCACCGGTCATGGCCACCAGGTAGCGCTGGGTCGCAGCCGTCTGCACCAGGGCGACGAAGGCCGCGGTGAGACCCGCCGAGATGAGGGGCCCGACCGCGTGTGCTGGCGGGATAGGCACACCGAGGCCAAGGAGCGGGCCGCGGGTCCCACCGAGGGTCGCGACCTGCCCCCGGTTGGCCAGGTGCCCCACCCCTACGATGAGCGTCGCAGTCACGAGTGCAACCAGGGGCATCGGAGCGCGAGGCCAGCGCCGTTCGCCAGCGACGATGGCAAGGACCACGCCCACCGTGATGAGGCCCGGCACCGGATGCACGCGTGGGAGCTCGCCGAGCACACGCGCAAGCTGGCCGAGGGTGCTGGAGCGCGCCGGTGCGAGACCCAACGCTTCGGGCAGCTGACTGGCTGCGATCGAGACGGCGATTCCCAGGAAGACCCCGTCGACCAGCGGGAGCGAGAGCAGGTCCGCGATCCACCCCGCCCGTGCGAGCGCCGCTGCCACGAGCGCGGCTCCCACTACGAGGCTCGCGAAGCCGACGCCTCGCTCCGCCGCGGTCCCCACCAGGCCAGCAGCGATGACCCCTTGAGCGATGATCGGCGCGATGGTGGAGTCAGCACCCGACGACAGCTGCGTCGTCGAGCCGAGGAGGACGACGGCTAGGGATCCCACGACGAAGGCGACGATCCCCGCACGCGCCGGCATACCGATGAGGTGGGCAGTAGCGATCTGCTCGGGGATCGCTATCGCTACCAGGCTGGCCGCCGCCGAGAGCTGAGCGGCGAGCGGCGCGCGAACGAGCCCAGGCGCGAGCAACCTGCCTCGAGCCACGACCACCCCCTCTGCCCGTGCTGGCGTACCATAGCAAGGTGCTGATCATCCACACCTCCGACTGGCAGATCGGGATGCCAGCGCTGGACATGCCCCCCGAAGCGCGGGCACGCTTCCGCCAGGCCCGCATCGACGCCGTGGATCGCATCCTCGGGCTCGCCGAGGAGCGTCGAGCGGCGGCGGTCCTCGTCGCCGGCGACCTCTTCGACTCCAACTTCCTCGGCCCCGACCAGGTGCAGCGCACCTTGCGCGTCATCGCCAACCACGACGTCTCCGTCATTGCCCTCCCTGGCAACCACGACAGCCTCGAGCCCGGCGCGATCCTGGCGCGCAGCGAACTCCCGCACAACCTGCGCGTGCTCGTCGAGCCGGGCATCACAGAGCCGATCGCGGGGCTCCAGGTCGTCGCGGCTCCCTGGGGTTCGCGCATCCCTGCGCAGAACCCCGCCGTCGCCGCACTCGCCCGGCTCCAGGCAGCCGGGCCCCGTCCGACGGGCGTCGTGCGGGTGCTGGCAGCCCATGGCCAGTGGCGCTCCTACGGCACGCAGGCGCAGCACACCCCCTTACCCACGGAGCGCATCCTGGCAGCACTGGAGGCTGGGCTCATCGACTACGTCGCCCTCGGGGACCGTCACTCGCTGGAGCTGCTCGCAGGGGGTCACGTGGCCTACAGTGGCACTCCGGAGGTGACCGCCGACGACGAGGAAGATCCCGGCTGGGTGCTCGTCGTCGACCTCGAGCCTGGGCAGCCCCCTCACATCGAACCGGTCCGCATCGGGCGTTGGCGACGCCTCCAGCTCGATCGAGAGCTCACCCGGCCCGCGGACCTCGACGCGCTCGTGGCCGAGCTGGAAGCCCTCGAGCGACCGGCCGAGACCCTCGTGCGCCTGCGGCTTCGGGGAGGACTTGGGCTGGCCAGCGTGCTCGAGGCTCGCGAGCGCCTCGAGCACGCTGGCAGCGCCCTCGCCGGGCTCGCCATCGATGACACGCAGCTCGCGATGCTGCCCGAAGGGAACGACCCCACCGCACTCGGCCTCCACGGCGCGGCCGCCGAGGCGTACGCACGGCTTGCCGAGGAGAACTCCCCCACCAGTCGCGACGCGCTCGCGCTGCTGGCTCGCCTGGTCCGCGCGGAGCCGAGGCGATGATCCGCCTCCTCGAGCTCCATGTCGTCGAGGCTCGCCACCTGCGCGACGTGCGCCTCGCGTTCGCCCCTGCCGGCATCACTATCGTCCACGGCCCCAACGAGGCCGGCAAGTCCACGCTGGTCGCGTGCGTGGGAGCTCTGTTGCGCCACCGGTCCACCAGCCAGAAGGAGGCGCTCAAGAGCCTGCGCTCTGCGAGTGGTGCCGTCGAGGTCCGCGCACGCTTGCGCCTCGAGCACGACCGTCGCACACACGAGGTCGAGCTCCTCAAGCGCTGGTTCCACAGGCCCATGACGCAGCTCATCGTCGATGGAGAAGTCGTCGAGGGCCGCGAGGCAGAGGACCGCTTCGAGGCGCTGCTCGCGGAGGTGGGCATCGGCGCCCCCGGCGACGAGCCCCTTGTGCGCTGGCTCTACCAGCCCCAGGGGACTCTCGCCCCGACGAGCACGTCGCTGCAGGCCAGCGAGGTGCTCGCTCGCGCCCTCGAGCGCACCAGCGGCGCCGAGGAGCTGGTACCAGGCTGGCTGCTCGAGCGCGTCCGCGCCGAGCTGGCTCGCTACGAGACCCCCCAGCGCCGCGAGAGCACTGGCGAACTGCGCAGCGTCGAGCAGCACGTGCAGGCGCTTCGCGAACAGCTAGCCAGCGCCGAGGAGAGCCTCCACTCTGCCGAACAGCTCGTTACCACGATCCACGACCTTGAGCTAGAGCTCGCCGCTCTTCCCCGCGAGCTCGAGGAGCGCGAGCGCGAGGAGGCAGCGCTCCTGGCACAGTCGAGGGAGCTGCGAGCCGCCCTCGCGGCCGAACCGGAGCGCGCGCAGCTGCGGGCGATCAAGCACCGCGAGCTGGAGGAGCTCACCCGGACCCGCCAGCGCCAGGCCGAGCTCGCGCGCTTGCTTGCGGAGCAGACCGACGAGCTCGGCCGCCTCGTGCGCCGACGCAACCAGGTGAGCGCCGACCTCGGGGCGCTTGCCGAAGCCCGCAGCGGGATCGAGGCTGAGCTCGCCAGGCTTCGCGAGCAACTCGCCTCGGTGCGCGCCGAGCACATCGAGGCCCTGCGCTTCGAACGCTCCGAACTCGCGCGCCGTGAGCTCGAGGAGCTGCGCGCGCGGCTCGAGCGTCTCGAGGACCTGCGCAGCCAACGCGCTGCGCTGGAGGCACACGCACCCCGACTGGTGCCCGCTGCCGAGGTCGAGCGGCTTCGCCAGCTCGAAGCCGAGATCAGCACCGCCCGCACCAGCCTGCACGAGCGCGGGCCGCGCCTCGCCGTGCGCAGCGAGGCACCCGCCACAGTGGCCATCGATGGCGAGCTCGCCGAGATCACACCCACAGCTCCGCTGGAGCGCAGCGTTGTCGACCCCACCACGCTGCGCGTGGGGCCGATCACGATCACGGTGACGCCGGGCACCGTGCGCGAGCACCTCTCGGCCCTCGAGGCTGAGCGAGCGCGCCTGCTCGCCGAACTCGACGTGGCCGACCTCGTGGAGGCCATCCGCGTGCTGGAGGAGAGTCAACGCCACGCCCAGCGTCTCGAGGAGCTCGCGCGCCGTCTAGAGGATTTCGCCCCCGAGCACGAGGAGCGCCGCTGGCGAGAGCGCCTCAGCGAGCTCGATCTCCAGCTCGCCACGCCAGCTCCGCCAGCTCCTGCGCGGTCGGCGGCCGAGCTCGAGCTCGAGCTCGAGCAGCTCGAGACACGCGTCGAGCACGCTGGCGGCGAACGAGACCGCTTGGAGCGGGACCTGCGCAACCTTGCGGCGCAGCGCGACGAGCTCGACCAGGCCGTCAGCCAACTCGAGATCGACCTCACCTTGACCCGCACGAGCCTCGAGCAGGTCGAGCTGCCCGAGGAGCTCGACGCGCGCATCGGCGAGCTCGACGCGGAGCTGGCCAAGCTAGATGCCGTCCTCGCTGAGCTCGCCGAGCGGCGAGCGGCGCTCGACGACTGCGAGCGCGAGCTCGGCGCCGTACGTCAGGAGCTCCAGCGCGCTCGCGAGCGCAAGGCGCACGCCGAGGCGCGGCTCGAGTACTCGCGCAGCAGCCTCGCCACCTTCGCCGGGATCTTCGACACCGTGGCCCTGGCCCGCGAGGAGCTTGAGGACGCTAGGGCTCGGCTCGAGCGGCTCGAGGCCCAACGGCAAGCGGCCGCGAGGCTCCTCGCCGCCCTCGAGGAGGCCAACCAGGCGGCTCGCGCACGGACCCAGGCTCCCTACCGCGAGCTGCTCGAATTCCTGCTCGCCCGCGTGCTCGGCGAACCGGTCGAGGTGCTGCTCGACGACAACCTCGACGTGCGCGGGATTCGTCGGCCGCAACGCAGCCAGGAGTTCCTGCGACCCAGCGAGCTCTCCGCTGGCACCCAGGAGCAGCTCGCGCTCGCCGTGCGCTTCGCGGCGACCCGGCTCACCGGCGCCGTGCCCGTGCTCCTCGACGACGTGCTTGGCTTCTCCGACGCCCAGCGGAGCCGCCGCGTGGTGCTCGAGCTCGAGGCCCTCGCCAGCGAGGGCCAGGCCATCGTCTTCACGGCCCACCCCGAGCGCTACGAGTCCGCCGCAGGGGTGTGCCGCATCGCGCTCGACGGGGAGGTATCGGCAAGGAGTGAGCCGCGAGGCGGCGACGCCGCCGCCCTGGGCACTGAACTCGACCACGCGATGCGCGCTGCCGAGGAGCCCCGCGTGCCAGGGTCGCCGGCAACTGGTGTTCGCAGCGAGGATCCGACGAGCGCGATCCTGGCGCTGCTCGCTGCGGCTGGTCGAGCCCTCACTCGCCGCGAGGTTGCTGACGCGCTCGGCATCGAGCCCGACGCGGCCAGCTCGCTGCTGCGTGCCCTGCGGGATGCGGGCCGGGTGCGTCAGGAGGGCGAGCGTCGGGGTGCTCGCTACCGCCTAGCGGGGCCGGATCGCGGCGAGGACGACGCAGCACGCTAACCGTGCGAGCTGGCCGAGGCACTCTCGCCCAGCGGCACGAAGGTGGCCACGACGTCCGAGTTCCACTGGTGCTGGAAGGGGTCGAACGAGCCGCCGCAGGTCACCATCACCAGCTGGTTGGGGCCGTTACGGGGAATGATGCGCGATGCCGCGGCGGCGTAGGTGCTCTTAAGGTAGCTCGTCAACGAGACGGCAACGTAGCGCTGGCTCTGGCCGCGAGCACCGTAGAGGACTGCGATCATGCCGGGCTTGAGGTCCCAGATGCGCTGCATGGGGCCGTTGCCGTAGCCGACCCAGTCGACATGGCCTGCGAGCAACGTAGTCCCTGAACTCGACCCGGCGAGCGCCCCACCGTCCCACCAGGCAACCCCGGTCTGGATCGGGGGGATGGTGAGCACCCCGCCAGGGTCGCCCTCGGGGAGGATCCGCACCCGGTGCACGTCGAGTGCTGGGATCGAGTAGGCGACGGGCACGAAGGGGGCGACCGAGACCGGCACGAGCCCGACCCGCCGGGCAAGCGCCCGGCCCTCGGACGGGGCTACGCGGAAACCGCGGATCGCTGGCAGGTGGGGATCGAAGGCCCCGAGGGCTCCGGCGACACCAAAGCCTGCCCCAACAGCCCCGACCACGATCAGCGCTGCACTCAACCACGCGCGTCGTCTCATGGCACCCCTGGTGCTGCCCCGAGCGGTCATCGGGGCAAGCCCTACACGCAGCGTAGCAGCTGTGCCAACACCAGGAGGAACGACGAGAGCCGTGGGCCTGCCAGCTCGCCCGGCCAGAGGCCTAGAGCACGACGTCGATGAGCACCACGCGCTCGGGGTCTCGCACGCGCGAGTAGCGCAGCACCGTGCCCACGACGTCGCGCCGGCGCTCCAGACGGGCTGCGAGCTGGTTCGTCGCCTCCACCAGCGCTCGAGCCCGGTCGCGGTGGCGCGTCGGCAGCGGCTCACTGGGCCGCGGGAGGGTGAACGGCTCGGTGAGGACCCGACCTCGCTCCAGACTCTCGCCGAGGCGTCGCAGGTGCTCGGCGTAGGCGTCCAGGTACCGGCCCCACGCGTCCTGCTCAGCCACTGCTCACCTCGCGAGCCGCCTCGCGCCACGCTGCGAGCAGCGGACTCAGCACGCTGCGCGCCTCCTCGAAGGGGCTGCGATCCTTCGTGATGTTGGCCCGCACGAGCCGATCGATCGCGAAGGTATAGAGCTCCGCCAGCTCGGCCGCGTGCTCCCAGAGATCGTGTCGGAGCGCTCCTCGCAGGAGCGCGACGGCAGCCTGCGCCGCCTTGGCATGGACATGGATGGCTTCGAGGTCGTGCTCCTCGAAGCCCCGCTCCATCCCGGCAAGGTCCGCCTCGAGTCGGTCAATGAGGATCAGGAGCCGCTGGGCAGGGGTCGCAGTCTCGACGGCGTTCTCCACGTACGCACGCGCTGCAAGCGGGGTCACGTCACCTCCTCGTTCGTCACACGTCGCCCCAGCACCTAGGGCAGCTGCGAGATCTGGTTAGTGAGCTCGGCGCCAACGTTCTTCAGCGAGCCCAGCTGGGCTTCCATGGCGCTGAACTCCTGCTCGAGCATCTTCTGCTCGCTCTGTATCATCGGTGTGTAAGCGTTGTACTGCTGCTGGAGCATCGAGATCTGCTGCTGGATGCCGCTGACGGTAGCCTGGAGGTTCCCGGTCACGGGGGCCGAGGCCGCATTCGCTACGAGGGCGAGCTGCCCGGAGAGGCCAGGGTTGTAGCTGAAGGTACCGATGGTGGTGGCCGACGTGATGCCGGTGGCGGTGACCTGGAGCGAGAGCCCGGCGAGCACGGGGTCATTCGCCGGCGCGGAGAGGATCTGGCCCGAGCCGGTGGCGGTGACACCGTTGATCGAGCCGGCGACGTTGAGGCCCGTGAAGGTCTGCGGGGTGTTCGCGGTCGTAACGAGGCCCGTCTGACCTGAGCCCGCGGCCGTCGAGGTGACCGTGAAGTTGCCCTGGGTGCCGTAGTCGGTGGCGGAGAGAACCAGCTGCGAGCCCGAGGAGCTCGTGACGACCTGCGCTAGCATCGCCATCCCGGCGCTCGCGAAGGCCGCGTTGAGACCCTGCGCGATCGAGGTGAGCGTGGCACCCGCACTCGCCGCATACTGCACGCTCTGGGAGCCCTGCGCCACGGTGAGCGTCTCGGCGTTCGTGATGGTCCCGGAGGCGAGCACGTTGCCAGCGTCAGTAGCCTCGGTCGCTGACTGGGTGACGACCACCTGGTAGTTGCCGGGCTGCGTACCGTTGCTGGCGTAGACCAGGCTCACGTCGCCCGCGTACGCCGAGCTCTGGGGCGTAAAGGTCCCCGAACGCTCGAAGAGCGAGGCGACCTGGGTCGGGTTCTGGTTGTAGGCCTGCTCGAAGGCGGTGGCGTCGAACGTGATGGTGCCGTTCTTCGAGAGCGTGATGCCGGCCTGCGCCGCGCTGAGGCCGCCCTGGCCGAGCGCCTGGGCGACGGCACCGAGCACCTGCTCCGTGATCCCGTTGAGGGTGGCGTCCCCCATGAGGGGGCCGCCCTGGTTGGTCTGCTGATTGTAGCCAGCGTAGGTGTTGATGTCGTTGAGCACCTGGTTCGCGGCGTCCACGAGCGACTGTACGGATGAGGCCAGCGCCTTGCCATTGGGCGCCACCGTCACCGTGACGGGCGAGGAGCCCGGCAGCTGCGCCGAGACCAGGTTCAGCGTCACGTCGGGGAGCACGCCCTGGATCTGGTTGGTCTGCGACGTGACCACGTAGCCGCCCTGCGCGCCGCCGATGGTGACCTGGGCGTTCTCGGCTTGGGCTACGGTCGTGAAGGACCCCAGCGCGCTCTGGAAGGGACCTTGCTCCACGGTGATGGCGCTCTGGGTACCTGTCTGATTAGCGACCAGCTGCAGCACGTAGGCGCCGCTCGCCACCTGGACAGCCGAGGCCGTCACACCGGCGTTGGCTGCGTTGATGTTGTCGACGACCTGCTGGAGCGAACCGTTCCCGGCCGCGATCTCCTGCGCAGAGAAGGATCCTTGGGCGATCCCGAAGGCTCCAATCCCGACCGTGATCGACCCGCCCGAGCCGTCGGAGAGCGTGGTCGTCGAGCCAGCCTGCACGTTGTTGATGGAGGTCTGGGTCCCGTCCAGCGAGATGGTCCCGGCCGAACCCACCGAGGCGGCCGACTGGACTGCAAGCCCCAGGCTCGTAAGCGCCGTGCCGCCCGTGATCTGGAGCGAAGCGCCGCTACCCAGCAGTGAGGTCCCGAGCTCGAGCTGACCCTGGGCGTTGACCTGCGTTTGGAGGAGCTGGGAGCCAGAGACCGTACTCGCTTGGGCGATCGCGGCTGCGAGCTGGCTCGGCGTGTAGGTCCCCGAGGCGATGGTGAAGGTGTAGGCGGTGCCGTTGACGGTCGCGTCAATGGTGTTGTTGGACGAGCCGATCGTGATCGAACTCGCCAGCGGGGACGTACCTGTCGCGGTAGCCCCCGAGAGCGCGCTTGCGACCTCGAACGTGTGCGTACCGACGGCAAGGGAGGATCCCGCGAGCGAGGTCACCCCGAAGCCAGCCGCGCTCGAGGAGAGGAGAAAGTTGCCGGACGCCACAGTAGACGAGAGCGAGGTGACGGTGTTTTGCGAGGCCAGAATGTTCGCCTGCGCGAGCTGGTTCACGGTGAACGACAACGAGGAGGGGATGGCCCCCTGCGAGGCGGTCGCCGTGGCCACCTGCGCGTTGGAGGTGCTCGCCGTCATCGAGGAGAGCTGGGAGGCCTGGACCAGGTTGTTGGCCTGGGTCTCGAGGGCGGTGAGGTCCGAGAGGATGGTCTGGTAGTCGCCGAGCTTGGACTGCAGGGCTTGGATCTGGTTGCCAAGATCGATCTGCGGCTGCTCGTAGGCTGCCATGAGCGCCTGGATGATGGCCTGGGTATTGAGACCCGAGATGATGCCGTTGAAGGTGATGGGGGGACCGCCAGGGTCCGAGTACGAGGACACCCCCCCAGAGCTGGTCGTCGATGTCGGACTCGTCGACGACGTCGGCAGGATCGAGGACACCGTCACCTCCTTGTGTCGTCATGCTGCGAAGCGGCCAGCCCCCAGGACCACCTGGGCCCAGGCCTCTGGCCTGGGCCCAGGTGGTGCCGCGTGGGGCAGCGCCCTAGGGCAGGAGCTTGAGGATGAGCTGTGGCAGCGCCTGTGCCTGCGACAGCATGGCAACGCCCGCCTGCATGAGCACCTGCTGGGACGCGAACTGCGTCATGGCCTGCGCCATGTTGGTGTCGACCAGCGTCGAGTTCGCCGACTGCACGTTCTGCTGTGCGACGGTGTCGTTGGCGATGATCGCTTGCACCTGGTTCTGGGCAGCACCGACGACCGCCTCGGCGCTCGCCACCGCGAGGATCGCCGACTGCACCGCCGCCATGGCACTGATCGCAGCCGACACGGTACCGATCGACACGGCCGTCGAGGCGATGCCGAGAGCAGTGGTGTTGAGCGTGGCGATGGTCACCGTGACCTGGTCCACCGAGGCGGCATAAGCACCGATCTGGAAGACCTCGTTGGAGTAGGAGCCGTTCAGCAGGTTGGTGCCGCCGAAGCTCGTGGAGTTCGCGATCTGGTCGAGCTGGTTCTGGAGGGCGGCGAACTCCTGCTGGTCGGCGGCGAGCGAGTTCGGGTTGTTCGCACCGCCGTTGGCTGCCTGCGTCGCCAGCTGGTTCATCGTCTGCAGGATGGCGATCTGCTGGTTCATCGCCCCCGAGGCGATCTGCAGCACGCTGATGGCGTCCTGACCGTTGTTGATGGCAACACCCAGGCCGTTGGCCTGCGTCTGCAAGCCCTGGGAAATGACGTACCCAGCTGCGTTGTCCGCTGCGGTCTGGATCTGCAGACCCGAGGAGAGCTCGTTGATCGTGGTCTGCATCTGGTTCGACGTCGCGTTCAAGTTGTTGTAGGCGTCGATCGCCGCGATGTTCGTGTTCACCGAGAGGGACATGGATCCTCCTTGACTGTCCGCTGTCCGTATGCGCCTCGCGGTCGAATCCGCGGCCGCACAGGTGCTATCGGACTGGCAGGAGGAGGACTTGAGCTATGAGCAGGAACTGGCTCGGCCAGCGCCGAGGACCCCACGCTCGAGCAGCGCCTCGCCCAGCTGGACGGCGTTGAGCGCCGCCCCCTTGCGCAGGTTGTCGCCGGCGACGAAGAGCGCGAGCCCGTTTGGGAGCGCGTCGGTCGCGCGCACCCGACCCACCAGTACCTCATCGCATCCGGCCGCCGCCTGGGGCGTCGGCAGGTCCACAAGGCGCAGCCCAGACGTTGCGGCGAGTTCGCTGCGAAGCTGTTGGGGGTCGATCTGACGCTTGCACTCGACGACCAAGCTCACCGCGTGCCCGGTGAAGACCGGCACTCGCACGCAAGTCGCCGCGACCGCAAGGTCGGGTCGGGAGAGGATCTTGCGGCTCTCATTGACGAACTTGAGCTCCTCGGTGGTGTCGTCGCCGGCAAGGCCTCCGGCAAGGGGCACGACGTTGGCCGCCAGTGGAGCCGGGAAGACGCGCGGAGCGCCGAAGTCCACCGCAGCGCCGTCGAAGGTGAGCGCTCGCAGGCCCTCACGGCGAAGCTGGGCGTCGAGCTCCTCGACGCCCGCCCGCCCCGCGCCGGAGGCGGCCTGGTACGTCGAGGCCACCACCCGGACCAGGCCACCAAGCCTGTCGATAACCTGCAGCGCGCCGACCGCCACCATCGTGGTGCAGTTGGGGTTCGCCACGATACCTCGGGGCACCTCGTCAAGAGCCTCGGGATTCACCTCCGCGACGACGAGCGGCACCTGCGGATCCATCCTGAACGCCGAGGAGTTGTCGACGACGATGCAGCCACTCGCCGCGAACCGGGGCGCCCACTCCAGGGCGTTGGTAGCGCCGATGGAGAAGAGCGCAAGGTCGAGACCCGCGAGATCCGCCCCTTCGAGGCCCTCGACGGCTACACGCTCTCCCTGGAACTCAAGCTCGCGCCCCGCCGAGGCTTGCGAGGCGAAGAAGCGGATCTGCTCGACGGGGAAGTCTCGCTCCTCGAGGATCGCGCGCATCACCGAGCCAACCTGGCCCGTCGCGCCGACGACCGCAACCGACACACCGCTCACGAGCGCACCTCCTGGTGGAGACCGAAGGCCTCGTGGAGGGCGACGACCGCGTCCTCGAGCACCTCAGCCCTGACGACGCAGGAGATCCTGATCGCCGACGTCGAGATCATCTCGATATTGATGCCCTTGGCCGCAAGAGTCTCGAACATGGTGGCGGTCACACCAGGGTGGGACTTCATCCCTGCCCCCACCAGCGAGACGCGCCCAATCCCTTCGTCAAGGAACACGTCACCCGCCCCCACCTCCGCGGCAGCTTCGCGCGTGGCAGCGAGGGCTGCATCCCGCTCGGTCCTCGGAGCCGTGAAGGAGATGTCGGTGTGACCTTCGAGCGAGACGTTCTGCACGATCATGTCTACGTTGACGCCGCGCTCGGCGACACGGCGGAAGATGCGCGCCGCCACCCCGGGGTGGTCGGGCACACGGACCACCGTGATCTTGACCTCGCTGGCGTCGTGCGCGATTGCGGAGACGACCGCCTGCTCCATGGATGGATCCTCCTCGACGACCCAGGTGCCCGGTTCCCACGTGAAGCTGGAACGCACGTGGATCGGTACACGGAAGTTGCGGGCGAACTCGACCGAGCGCAGCGCGAGCACGCGGCCACCCGAGGCCGCCAGCTCGAGCATCTCCTCGAAGGAGATGCGGGGGATCTTGCGTGCGTTGGGCACCACGCGGGGATCGGCGGTGAAGACCCCAGAGACGTCCGTGTAGATCTCGCACACGCCGGCGTGCAGGCTGGACGCCAGCGCCACGGCGGTTGTGTCAGAACCACCGCGCCCCAGAGTGGTCACGTCGCGCTCCGTGGAGACGCCCTGGAAGCCCGCCACCACCGGCACGATCCCAGCTTCGATCGCCTCGACGAGGCGGTGAGGTCGGATCTCGAGGATCTTGGCCTTCGTGTGATCCGTGTCGGTGATGATCCCCGCCTGCGAGCCCGTGAACGACTCCGCCGGCACGCGGAGGTCCTGGAGCGCCATCGCGACGAGCGCAGCGGCGATCCGCTCGCCCGCAGTCAGGAGCATGTCCATCTCGCGGGCGGGAGGCGGGCCGTCACACACTTGCTCACCGAGGCGGATCAGGTCGTCGGTGGTCTTGCCCATGGCCGAGACGACGACGACCACCTGATTGCCCCGATGCACGGTGCGCGCCACGTGGTCGGCGACCGCCCGAATGCGATCGACGTCGCCGACCGAGGTTCCGCCGAACTTCTGGACCAGCAGCGCCACGGCCACGAGGCTAGTTGGCCAAGCCCCCAACCCGGGAACCCGCACACCGACTAGCCTGCCGAGACGTGCCAAGCGAGAAGCGCGCCCGCATCAAGGCCAATCGAGAACGCCTCCGTCAGCAGCGTCTCGCCGAGGCGCGACGCCGTCGTCGATTCCGGCAAGGCATCGTCGCCATCGTGATCCTCCTCGCAGTGACCGCAGTGGTCTACGTGCTCACGCGCCCAACCACCAAGCCGACCCGGGGCATCCTCGCGAACGGCTGCCCAAGCCCGAATGGGACCGCTCCGCGCCGGATCCACTTTGCCTCCTACCCACCCGAGTGCCTCAACCCGGCTGACACCTACACGGCGACCGTCACCACCACCGCGGGCACGTTCACGCTACGGCTTGAGCCCAAGCTCGGCCCGAAGAGTGCCAACGTCTTCTACGTGCTCAGCCTCTTCCACTTCTACGACCACACCACGTTCTTTAGGGTGATCCCTGGCTTCGTGATCCAAGGTGGCAGCCCCACCAACACCGACTCCGGCACACCCGGCTTCTCGTTCGCCGACAAGCTTCCCCCCGCGGGCGCGTACCACCTCGGCACGGTAGCGATGGCGAACGCCGGCAGGCCCGGCACCAACGGCTCGCAGTTCTTCATCGTCTCGGGCCCCGCTGGCGAGCAGCTCCCCCCGGACTACTCCATCGTGGGTCAGGTCACGAAGGGTTTTCGCGTCCTTGCGCGCATCAACAACGCGGGCGGCACCCTCCAGGACAACGGGATCCCTCCCCGCCATACCTACGGGATCCTCTCGATTCACTGGAGCATCACTCAAGGCTCCTAGCGTCGGAGCCCTGGGGTAGCAAGGAGGGAGAGCCCGCCATGGTGTTCGGTCGTCGTCAGCCCTATCCCTGCCCAGCGGCGGATGGGTCGAGCCCGCAGACGCGTCACTTCAACGCGCCACCCGCGTTCTGCCTCACCGAGGGTGCGCGCTATGAGGCCGAGATGGTCACGAGCGAGGGCGTGCTGCGCTTCGCGCTACTCGCCGACCGCGCCCCCGTCACCGTGAACAGCTTCGTCTTCCTTGCGCGCTACCACTACTTCGACGGCATCGGCTTCCACCGGATCATCCCCGGCTTCGTCGTGCAGGGAGGCGATCCGACCGGCACCGGGGCGGGCGGTCCGGGCTACCGCTTCCGGGACGAGCTCCCCGCTGAGGGCGAGTACCGCTTCGGCTCGCTCGCGATGGCCAACGCCGGGCCTAACACCAACGGCTCGCAGTTCTTCATCGTCTCGGGCCCCGCTGGCGAGCACCTCCCCCCTGCCTACAGTCTGTTCGGGCAGCTCATCGAGGGTGAGGAGGTTGTGCGCGCCCTGGATGCCCTCGGCACCCCGCAGGGCCGTCCTCAGCGCATACCGGTGATCGAGCGCGTCACCATCGAGGAGCTCCCCGCCGACTCAGCGACCCCGAGCGCCTAACCCCTCGCGGTGGCGCTCCACCGCCTCCGCGACGACGGCGAGCTCGGCATCGTCGACCGGCTCCTCTGCCGCCTCGTGGGCCCGAGCCAGCGCAGCCTGCTGGCGGCGCTGGACCTCCTCTGGGTCGCCGAGCACCGCGATCAACGTCTCGGTCAGGGCGTCCAAGTCGACCTCGTACCACTCCCCGCCCCGGAAGTGGGGGGCAACCCGCGCGTCGACCGGAACGTACCGGCCCGGTACGAGCCACTGCCGCTCATCCACGACGTCGCGATGACCACCCTCGTCTGGGGCGACCACGGCACAGCCGGCGCTCATGGCCTCGAGGAACGGCAGCCCGAAGCCTTCACCTCGCGTGGGCAGGCAGTAGACATCGGCCTCAAGATAGAGTCCGAGCACCGCGGCTCGCGGCAGATCCCCTACCACGAGACGGATCGATCTCGCAGCCTCGGACCCAGAGGGCACGATCCCGGCCAACCACGCCGAGGCAGCCTCCTGGCTCACGCCGCGGAGCTTCAGGGTGAGCGAGCCGGCCTGCACAACCTCCCAAGCCCGCACAAACGCTCGCACCAACGCCTCGGGGTTCTTGCGTCCGTCCCAGGCCAGAACCCCAAGGACACGACCGGCAGGCGACGAGGCTCGGCGTAGGGCCAACACCGCTCGGTGATCGAGCTCCAGGTCCAGGCGGGGCTTCCAGACCGCGACTCGCTCCGGTGCTACCCCGGACTCCGCGAGTGTCCTCGCCGACCAGGTCGAGAAGGTCCAGATGCGCTCGTAGCGCGAGAGGGCGCGCACGGCACGCGCGGGAACCCCGCGCACCTCCCAGGCGGTGCGCGCAAACCTCGCAGCTCCGAAACCGCCCTCTGCCAGCACAGTGAGTGGGAGGTCGTGTACGAGCGCGGACCGACGCGGATCGTGCGCTGTCAAGGGAACGGCCTCCACCGAGAGCGCAGCACGCTCGAGATCCGCGAGGAAGGAACGGGTGGCGACGGCAAAGCCGCTGGCCTGGTCGTCAATCACGATCGCTATCGGCCGCCCGCGCGCTGGGGCGGTAGGCGCTGGCTTCACCTGGACCCGGCGCCGTGCGACCACGACGAGATCCAGGGGTGCGATCGGAGCGAGCGAGGTCCAGCCGATGTCAACAGGGTCGAACCCCGCCTCGGCGAGCAGCTCCCGAAGCACCTCGGCAGGATAGGGTCGCACGTGGGTGGGGTCCAACCAAAACACGTGCTCCATGACGCCGGGAACGGCCGGGTTCGGCGTCTGGATGACGACGACGCCCTCCGGGGCGACGACTCGAGCCAGCTCCTCGAGCAGCGTGGATAGGTCGGCAGGGGCGAAGTGCTCCACGATGTGGCCGAGGAAGGCGCCATCGACGGCGCCCTGAGGCAGGCTTGCGAGCACCGAGCGTGCATCCCCTTCGAGCACTTCGAATCCTTCGGCGCCGAGCGCGGCGACGCGCGCGGGGTCGAGCTCGATCCCGAGCACCCCCACGCCGCGTCGCTCCAGCTCCCGCAGCATGGCTCCCTCGCCACACCCCACGTCGAGCACCCGCCGACTTCGCGCAAGCAAGGGAGCGAGGTAGCGCGCAACGCGCGCCGTGGCGGCGCGGTCGCCCTCGTGAGCGTGCCAGCTCGCATGCGCGAGGCGCACCGAGGGGATGGCGGCACGGTGGCACGCCCCTGACCACAGATCGGCGGCTTGCGACGCGAGCGCTGCAAGCCGGGAGCGCACCGCCTCCGCCCCCTCGGTGATCGCGGCGAGCTTTGCTGCACCGTGGAGATCCCCGAGCTCGACCAAAGCCCCGATGCCGCGCGCACCACCTAAGCGTGCAGCCGCCAGCAGCGCGCTCACCGCATCGGGCGGCGCCATGCCCTGCTCGTGGCGCGCAAGCACCTCCTCGAGTACGCCAGCAGCGCGATCCCAGCTCCACTGCTGCGCGCGCTCGCGTGCACTACGCGAGAGCTCCCGGCGCCGCACAGCGTCCTCGAGGAGCTCAAGCACCGCATCCGCAAGGTGGCGGGGGGCGACCTCGGTAACGAAGCGCGGGCCGAGAGAGGCTCCGAGCACCTCGTCGTGCTGAGCGCTCCCCACCACGCACCGCGAGGGCACGAGCACGCCGCAGGTGGCGTCCACGAACTCTGGCGCGGGCCCGGCGTCGGGGACGATCGGCACGACGCCATGCCCCATCGCCTCGAGGATCGGCAGGCCGAAGCCCTCAGCTCGGTAGGGCGCGAGCAGCACCTCCAGCCGACCGTAGAGCAAATCCAGCTCGCTCGCGTCCAAGCGAGTGCGCACCACCTCGGTGCGCACTCCGACCCGTGGGTGTCCGGTCAGCACCTCGTCCAGAAGCGACTGGCCCCAGTAGTAGCTGTCGTGGCCGGCTTCCTTCACTACCAGCCGCACGCGCTCGAGGGCAGCGTCGTCGAGCGCGTCGAGGGCCTCAATGGCCAGGTCAATGCCCTTGCGCCAGATGGCACCACCGACGAAGCCGACCACGAGGGAATCGGGGTCTCGCGACGCTCGGGGCGTCGGATCCACGGGCCAGACCCCGTTCGGAACCACCCAGACCCGGTCGGGGCTCGCACCACCACGCACCCAGGTCTCCTTGACGAAGCGCGACGGCACCAGCACACCATCGGCGGCCTCAGCCTCCGCGACCCAGGCGGCCGGCACGGCGCCGTACTCGAAAGGTTGGATCACGAAGAACCGCTCCGCCCCGCGAGGACGCTCGAACGCCGGCGGCCAGCTCTGGCGGATCCACACGTCAGCAGGTCCACCGCCGAGGGCGAGGACGGGCACCCCGCTCGCTCGACAGGCCTCGGCAAACTCCTCGGAGGAGACGTCCCAGGGACGCACGACGACCTCGTGCCCCCGAGCCGCGAGCGCAGCGGCCAGCGAGAGGTTCACCACCCCATAGGAGTTCGCGGGGCTCGCGGTTCCTTCGACGACGATGCGCACCGCCAGAGCCATCGGCACGCAGTCAGCCGGCTTGAGTCCGCGGCTTCACGAGCCGCGCACGGGTCTAGGACCGCTGGCCACCCACTCGCACGACCATCGCGTCCCCCTGGCCACCACCGCCGCATAGGCCTGCCGCACCGAGGCCGCCGCCGCGACGCCGCAGCTCCGTGATCAGGGTGCCAAGGATGCGAGCGCCCGAGGCTCCGATGGGGTGGCCGAGCGCGATCGCGCCCCCGTTGACGTTGATCCGATCCTCCGGGACGCCAAGGTCGTCCATGGAAGCCAGCGCAACGGCCGCGAAGGCCTCGTTGATCTCCAGGAGCGCAAGTTCGCCCACCTCGACCCCGGCCTGGCGGGCCGCAGCCGCGATTGCTCGCGACGGCTGGTGGATGAGGGACGCGTCCGGGCCAGCGACCTGCCCGAAGCCGAGGATCTCAGCGAGCGGCGAAAGACCGCGGCGCTCGGCTTCCTCCACGCTCATGACGACGAGCGCCGCCGCGCCGTCGGAGATCTGCGAGGCGTTGCCCGCTGTGATGGTGCCGCCCTCGACGAAGGCAGGGCGAAGGCGAGCGAGCACCTCGGCGGTCGTCTCGGGCCGGATACCCTCGTCCGCCTCCACCATCGTTACCTCGCCGCGACGACCCTGGATAGACACCGGGACGATCTCCTCGCTGAGGCGACCCTCCTTCTGAGCGAGGGCGGCGAGCTCGTGGGAGCGGGCAGCGAACGCATCCTGGCGCTCGCGCGGGATCGGGTAGGTGCGCTCGCAGTAGCGATCCGTGGCCTCGCCCATCGCCATGCGGTCGAAGGCACAGAAGAGGCCGTCGTAGAGCATGGAGTCGATCATGGTGACGTCCCCCATGCGTACGCCTGCCCGCAGGCCGGGCACGACGTGGGGAGCTTGAGACATGGACTCCATCCCCCCGGCGACCACGATGCGGGCGGTCCCCGAGGTGATGAGGAGATCGGCGAGGAACACCGCGTGCAGCCCCGACAAACACACCTTGTTGATGGTGGTGGCGGGAACGTCCATGGGGATGCCAGCGCCAACAGCTGCCTGGCGAGCCGTGATCTGACCCTGGCCAGCCTGGAGCACGTGGCCCATGTAGACCAGGTCGACCTCGGCCGGCGGCACCTTGGCACGCTCCAGCGCGCCACGAATCGCGTGGGCGCCAAGCTGCATGGCGCTGAGCGACGCCAGCGAGCCCTGAAGCTTGCCGATGGGAGTGCGTGCGTAGGAGACGATGACCGAGCCGGGCACGAGGACCTCCTTGCGATCGCGTCGCTGCGGGCGGCGCGAGCCCAGCTTAGAACGCCCACGCGGCGGTGTCGAGACGTGACCTCCCCGCCACGTGTGTCCTTGGTAGTGTCGAACCATGCCGTCGTTCCTCACCGACGCCGTGCTCGCGGGCGCCGACGCGGCTGAGCTCGCCGCGACACCGCTCCCCGACCACTACCGAGCATGCTTCGTCCAGCAGAGCGACATCGAGCGCGTCTCGCACATCCCCCCCGATGAGCGCGACCCGGGAGAGACGCTCCATCTCGGGGAGGTGCCGATGCCGGAGCTCGGCCCCGACGAGGTGCTGGTGGCCGTGATGGCTAGCTCCATCAACTACAACACCATCTGGTCGGCGCTGTTCGAGCCGGTCCCGACCTTCCAGTTCCTCCAGCGGCTGGGCCGATCCCCCCGCGCCCTCGACCAGCGCCACAATCTCCCCTACCACGTCATCGGCTCCGACGCAGCCGGCGTGGTCGTACGGACCGGCCCGGCGGTACGACGCTGGCAGGTGGGGGACAAGGTGGTGGTGCACTGCAACTCGGTCGACGACCAGGACCCTTCGGCCCACGACGACTCGATGCTCGCCAGCGAGCAGCGCATCTGGGGCTACGAGACCAACTTCGGTGGCCTCGCCGAGTTCACCATCGTGCGCGCGAACCAGCTCATGCCCAAGCCAGCCCACCTGAGCTGGGAGGAGGCGGCGGTCAACCCCCTCACGAACTCCACCGCCTATCGCATGCTGGTCTCGCCCAACGGCGCACAGATGCGCCAGGGTCAGGTGGTGCTCATCTGGGGCGCAACCGGGGGCATCGGATCCTACGGCGTCCAGTACGTCCTCAACGGAGGGGGCATCCCCGTCGGCGTCGTGTCCTCGCCGCGCAAGGCCGAGCTCCTGCGGCGCATGGGTTGCGAGTACGTCATCGACCGCAGGGAGCGGGGGTATCGGTTCTGGCGCGAGGACGGGACCCAGGACGAGTCCGAGTGGCGCCGCTTCGGCCAGGACATCCGCGACCTTGTCGGGGAGGACCCCGACATCGTCTTCGAACACCCGGGGCGCGAGACGATGGGTGCCTCGGTCTACGTCGCCAAGCGGGGCGGGATCGTCGTCACCTGCGCCGCCACCAGTGGCCACTGGATCTCCTACGACAACCGTCACTTGTGGATGAAGCTCAAGACCATCAAGGGCAGTCACTTCGCCAACTACCGCGAGGCATGGGAGGCGAATCGCCTCATCGAGCGGGGTAGGATTCAGCCGGTGCTCTCGGCGACCTACCCCTTGGACGAGGTGGCCGAGGCGGTGCGCACCGTGCGCCAGAACCGCCACGAGGGCAAGGTCGGCGTCCTCGTCCTCGCCCCGCAGCCGGGCCTCGGCATCGACGCCCCCGAGCGTCGTGCCGCCATCGGCGAGGACAAGATCACCCTGTTCGCTCGCTTCGCCCGCGAGCAGACGCTTGGAGGCACGCCATGAGCACCGAGCTCGACCACATCGGCATTGCCGTGAACGACCTCGAGGCGGCGGTGCGACGCTATGAGGCCCTCGGAGCCCGCGTCGTCCACCGGGAGCACATCGACGCCGACGGAGTCGACGAGGTGCTCCTCGAGGTGGGTGCGAGCTACCTCCAGCTCGTCGCCCCCACCGAGGAGTCCTCGCCGGTGCGGCGCTTCCTCGAGCGGCGCGGTCCGGGCCTGCACCACCTTGGGCTTCGGGTACCCGACTGCGCCAAGGCGCTTGAGATCGCCAAGGCCGCCGGGCTCGAGTCCATCGACGCAACCCCTCGCCCCGGCTCCCGCGGCACCACGGTCGCCTTCCTCCACCCCCGTTCCGCCGAGGGGGTGCTCATCGAACTCGTCGAGCCGCCAGGCGGTACTGAGGCCCTCTAGTGTCCTGTGCCACAAGTTCCCTGCAATGTCCCTACAGTGGGTGGATGGCGTTTCATGCTCTCCAAGGGCACCATCTGGTCTCTCCCCTGCAAGGGGTTTACTGATGGGACACGTCGAGGCGCACACCAAGGAG